>Ga0256847_1000110_pt1 | contig 56628 bp, 46 predicted proteins | sample TeddybearmetaG_FD_189099 | JGI IMG/M metagenome (GOLD analysis project Ga0256847, IMG submission 189099) | Hydrothermal vent microbial communities from East Pacific Rise, Pacific Ocean - Teddybear | ecosystem: Environmental > Aquatic > Marine > Hydrothermal vents | place: Pacific Ocean: East... | reverse complement strand
AAGAAATACAAGAAAATAATGAAAATTATGTTGGAATTGTTATTATAGAAACTTGGCAAGAAAATCAGTATGTCTTTTTAAGAATTGCAGATAATGGTTCAGGTATCAAAGTGAGTACCATAAAAAAAATATTTGATCCGATGTTTACAACCAAAGTTGTAGGAAAAGGAATGGGAATGGGGCTTGCCTTAAGTAAACAAATTATTGAAAATCATAATGGGACCTTAACGGTTGAATCTAAGGAAAACGAAGGAACCGCTTTTATTATTAAATTACCCATTAAATCAAAAAAAGACAAAAATAAATAAAAAATATGAATCATAATTTAGAACAACTTAAACTATTATTGGAAAGTCGTTTTAAAATCTATGAAATAGATAGTAGTACCTATGGTTTTCAATATCTGGCAGGCAGTATTCCATTTAACTGTTGGTGAAGATCCAGGCATTGGGGCATCAGATTCTTGTAAACCAGAAAAAGATCATTATTTTGGGGATTTATAAGAGACAAGACAAAGCATGCCTTGTCTCTACGTTTATTTTAAGGTTTTTTTGATAATTAAACCATTAAAAACACCACCTAAAACAAAGATTTTATATGCTTAAAAAAACAATTCAAATTTTATTTATTTTTTTATTATTGATGATATTAGGCTTTATTTTAATGGTGCAATCATTTCCGCCTTTATTTTTAAAACCGATTGCCTATAGTCAACAAATCTTAAGTTCAGAAGGGCATTTATTACGCCTTTATACAACCCCAAATGGTTATTGGCGTTTACCAACAAAATTGGATCAAGTGGATCCAAAAATGATTAAAGCGTTATTAAGTTATGAAGATCAGCGTTTTTATCAACATTCAGGTATTGATTTTAGGGCAATACTAAGAGCAAGCTTGCAATTATTAAAAAATCAAAAACTGGTTTCTGGGGCTTCAACCATTACCATGCAAACCATTCGTTTATTAAAACCCAAGCCCCGTACTCTTAAAAATAAATTACTTGAAATGTATCAAGCATGGCATTTAGAGCAAATTTATTCTAAACAACAAATTTTGGCTTTATATTTAAGCTTAACGCCCTATGGCGGGAATATTCAGGGGTTAACCAGTGCTTGTTTGTTTTATTTTCAAAAATCTCCCGCGCATTTAACACTTTCTGAAATTGCGTTACTTATTGCATTACCTCAAGCCCCCGAATCACGGCGACCTGACAGACATCCTATAAGGGCTAAAAAGGCTCGCCAACATGTTTTAAAACAATTATTTAGAAATGAATCCATTCAATTAGCCCAAAATCAAAGCATCATAACAAAACGGCGAACTCCCGCTTTTTACGCGTTACATTTGAGTCAACAATTACATCAAAAAAAATTAAATATTATTAAAACAACCCTGAATTTTAAATTGCAAAAAAAGTTAGAGAAAATCGCTCAAGCTTATCAGCAAACTTTAGCCCAAGGCGTAACCATAGCGGTCTTAGTGGTTGAAAAGAAATCGGCAAAAATTATTGCTTATTTAGGATCAGGGGATTTTTATCAACAAAGTCAAATGGATCTGACATTGGCAATCCGTTCACCTGGTTCAACATTAAAACCGTTTATTTATGGTTTAGGATTTGAATTGGGTTTAATTCACCCCCAAACCAAAACCATTGATCAACGCGAAAGCATTGCAGGTTATCGTCCGCAAAATTTTGCTAAAAAATATTATGGTGAAGTGACTTTAACTCAAGCATTACGAGCTTCTTTAAATATTCCCGCAGTTAAAGTTTTACAAAAAGTCGGCGCCCAAAAATTAATGCAACGTTTTGAGGATAATCAAATTCAATTAACACTCGCTCCGCACAGTAAAATTAGTTTGGCTTTAGCCTTGGGAGGCATTGGCACTAATTTACAACAATTAGTGACTTTATATAATGGCTTGGCTCGAGGCGGGAAACAATCTGTTTTATGTGTTATTGAACCTTGTTTAGCCACAGAAACAGCACTTTTAAGTAATAAAGCCACTTGGTATTTAGATCAAATTTTAGCCACTACCATTGCTCCCAAAGGATTTCATCGCCAACAACCTCTACGTTTTAAAACAGGAACTTCTTATGGTTTTCGAGATGCTTGGTCTATTGGTTATAATAATGCTTATACGGTGGGTGTTTGGGTTGGACGTCCTGATGGCGGTTTTAGAAGTCGTAAAACAGGGTTAAATAGTGCAGCCCCGTTATTATTTCAAATTTTTTCAGCTTTGCCTAAAAAAAAGGATCAAAAATTTCCTAAAAAACCAACCGATGTTTTAGTTGCGACAAATCAACAACTGCCATTATCAATGCGTTGGTTAGAAAAAAGAGATTATAAAACATTAAAGAATATTCCCCCTAAAATCCAATTTCCATTAGATAAAAGCAAACTTGTTTTAGCCCCCGCTATTTCTTTAAAAGTAACAGGGGGCAAGTTACCTTTTCACTGGTTAATTAATAATAAACCATTAAAGATAAATAGTTATCAGCGAAGTATTCAATGGATGCCAAAAGGAGCGGGGTTTATTGCTTTAACAGTGATTGATAATACAGGAAGAGCGGATAAAATTACCATTGAGTTAATAGAGAATAAAACGTTATAGTAAAATAGTATTATTTTTATTATTTCAATATACAAAAACTAAACAATTGTTTTATTTATTAAAATCAGGTGGTTATATTTATATTTTATGTTTTTCATGGATAAAAAAGTAGCTATTTATTGACATTACTATTAGAATAAGCTAATATAGTGTTTAACCTAAATAACAATAACTGGAGTTTAAACATGATTAAAGAAATACCAACATCCTGTGGCAAAATCATTGCCATTGATGAGAGAAAAAACAAAAAAGGGCGCTATGAATGGTTTATTAGAGATTCCAAACACGGAATTTTAAAAACGGGAGCGAGTGCAACCTTAACATTAGCTAAAATAGCCTCATTAAATGCCACTTTTTTTATTGCAAAAAAAGAAAAATGTTTACAATTAACCCCTATTAAAGAACTTTTAAATCGGGTTGTTAAAAATGGTATTTAAAAATAGTTTTTGCTGAGGGAGTGAGATTATTTTTAACTATTTTGATATAAAGCACTATTATTATATTTTTGATATAAAAAACGCAATAAAACCATGACCACAGCAGAAACAGGTAACGCCAGCAATACCCCAAAAAAACCATAAAGCTGTCCCCCCGCCATAATAGCAAAAATAACTGCAACAGGATGTAAACCAATTTTATCACCAACTAATTTAGGGGTTAAGACAGTCCCTTCTAAAACCTGACCTGTAATAAAAACAAGACTCACCAAAGGTAATAAACTGGCATTATGTACTTGTAAAACAGAAGCAATACCTGCGATTAAAAGACCTAAAATTAAACCTAAATAAGGCACAAAACTGACCAATCCCGCAATGGTTCCAATTAATAAAGCAAATTCAAGTCCAACAAAAGTTAAACCAAGACTATAAATGGTTGCTAATACCATCATAACGGTTAATTGTCCGCGTAACCAATCACTTAATACGGCATCAGATTGTTTTGCTAAAAGACTAATGGTAGGTTCATAACGACGCGGTAATATATTATGGATTTTACTGACTAACTCATTCCAGTCACGTAATAAATAGAAGGTTAAAATCGGGATCAGTGCAATATTGATAATCCAACCTAATACCGTTAAACTTGATTTGGATACCGAACCTAATAACCAAGTAAAAACGGTTTGACTTTGATCCCAATTTTGAATTAAAGATTTAATATCGGTATTTTCAATCATACTCGGATCAACGCCCATCACTTGCTCAAGCCAAGGCATAATTGCCGCCCTTAACCATTGTATATAATCTGGTAATTTATCAATTAAATGATGAATTTGTAAATTAATATAGGGTAGAATTAACAATAATATGAATAAAATAATAACGGAAATAAAAATAAAGACCATGGTCACCGCTAACCAACGTCTTATTTTTTTAGCTTCTAATTTATCAACCAGCGGATCGCCTAAATAAGCTAATAAAAGCGCAATCACGAAAGGCGTTAAAATGGGAGTTAATAAATAAATAAGCCAACAAAAGGCACTAAAAGAAACAGCTAAAAGCCATTTTTGGGAATCAGTCAGGGTTTGGTTCATGAGTTTTTTGTTCTGGCAGGCTTTGTTTAAAACGATATTGATCAAGATTTTTTTCAAATAAACTACTAAAACGGGGTTGTTGTTCTAAATTAAATAAATCACCTTGTAATTTTATTTCTAGAACAAGCTGTGTTCCCTTCATTTGAATAATACGGCTTGAAATAATTAAAGGTTCTGAGGCAAAATACTGTTGAACTTGAAAATAATCCTTTGCTTCAATAATGTCATTAATAATAATTTTAACTTCGCCTTGGCTAATAAAATCGGTGGTAATGGATGGATTGGTTATTTGTTGTTGTTTGATAAATGCGAATAAATCATTTAAAACTTCTTTCTTAGTTCCTTCTTTTTGCCAACCTGCTTCGTTTTGTTGGCTAATTAAGATTGCATTAGCACTATAAATTTTATCTTTTTTTTGTAAGTGAAGAGCTAAAATTAAAGCAGTTTGATAACGAATACTGGCATTTTTAATTGCCTCAATATCAAATTGTGATAATTTTTCATAGGTCATCATTGCTTGATCTTCTAAATCTAACAAAGGTAATAATAATTTAATTTTTTGGTGTTGTGCTGTTTGTTGTAAATGATGTGCCCATTCGCTTTCCATACTTAATATTTGATCTTCTAATAAAATCCAAGTTGTAACTTCTTTAGGTGGGATTGGGGCTTTTTTAGGGGCTAAATTTTGTCCAACCAGTCGTTCTATCTCTTGTTGATAAAAGGTAATATGAATAAATAAATTATTTTCAGGGGCTTCACGGCTAAAACGATATTGTTGGACAAAATTAGCACTCTTTTTAAGTGCTTTTTTAATTTCGGCTTGTTTTAAAATATTTTTATTATTGCTGGCTTTAAGTAAAATTTCTTGTAAAGCCGTTTTTATAGCGATACTGCGACTTTCTGCTTGTTGATCTGGAATGGCTATTTTAGCTTCATAAGCGCTAATATAAGTGCTTAAAATAAGGCACAAAACCAGACAAAATATTTTATTCATTATCGCTACCATTTATTTTTTCAAGGCGATTCTTACGCCATTGAAATAACCAATAAGTCGGACCTGATAACATATAACCAAAAAAGAAAATAAATAAAACTTCGGCTGTTTTTAAATAAATAACGGCAAATAAAATAGCAATAACCACTAAAACAATAAAAGGAACCCGATCCCGAACCGCAAATTCTTTAAAACTATAAAACTTTAGATCACTGACCATAAATAAGCCTGTAAAAATAGTTAATATGGCCATCCCAAATTGAAAATTAACCGAACTCATCCCTGAAATACCATATTTTTCACAAACCCAAACGGTACTCACCATAACCGCTGCCGCCGCGGGGCTAGGCAATCCTTGAAAGAATTTTTTATCTGCCGTGGCAACGGTGGTATTAAATCTAGCTAAACGTAAAGCAGCACAAACAATATAAATAAAAGCGGCAACGAAATCTTCTTTAACAAAGCCTTTTTGTCCAAAACCATGTAAAGACCAAGTATACATTAATAAACCAGGTGCTAAGCCAAAGCTAATGAGATCAGATAAACTATCATATTCAGCACCAAAAGCACTTTGGGTATTAGTCATTCGGGCAACTCGTCCGTCTAAACCATCTAAAATCATGGCAATAAAAATGGCCATAGCAGCAGAAGTATACAACCCATTAATGCCTGCTAAAATGGCATAAAATCCGCAAAATAATGCGGCGGTGGTTAATAAATTAGGTAATAAGTAAATACCTTTACGGCGTCGACTTATGCGTTCGCCTTCAACAACAACTTCCGCTTCTTCTATAATTTCTGGTTTTTTTTCAGTGGTCATAATTATCCTAAAAATCGAACAAAATCAACATAAATAGCCAGTGTCATTAAACTAGCCAACATTATCATACCTAAAATTTGGGCTTGTGCCATATTTTTTTCAGATAAAGGACTGCCTTTAATCCCTTCAATGGTTAAATATAATAAATGCCCGCCATCTAAAATGGGAATCGGCAATAAATTAATAACACCTAAATTCACACTTAATAAAGCTAAAAAAGAAATAAAACTTAATAAACCATAAGTGGCTGTTTTTCCTGCCATTTGTACAATAGTAGCGGGACCACCCATATTCATATAAGACAACTCTCCTGTTATCATTTTTTTAATACCATTAATAATTAATAAGGCATTTTCTCCTGTTTGGGTAAAGGCGAGTTGTAATGCATCAAGGGTGTCATATTGAGTTTTGCGCAGATAAGGCGCGTATAAGTCAGTATGATCTGCGCCATAAACGCCGATACGAACCACGGTTTTATTATTTTCAGTTAAAGTAATGGGAGTCACTTTTTTAGTTAAAATAAAACCATCCCGTTCAATTTTAAAGGTTAATTTTTTATTGGGGCTGGCTTGAACTAATTGGCTCCATTCTTTCCAATATTGAACGGCTTTACCATCCACTGACAGTACTTTATCGCCTTTTTTTAGACCCGCTAAATCAGCGGGTTTATTAGGAATAATACGACCTAAAATAATTGGAACAGGCGGTAAATAACGGCTTAGTCCTAAAGATTTTAAAATATTTTTATCTTTTTCATATTTTAAAATAGTGGCAATGGGTAAATTTTTAGAAACAAGGTTGCCATCTTTTTGGCGGACTTGAAGTTCTAAATGATCGGAATTAATCGAGGTTGAAACCATTTGATAAATTACATTTTGCCAAGTCGGCGTTTCTTTATCACCCACTTGAATAATTTCATCTCCTGATAAAAATCCCGCTTTATCTGCATCTGAATGGGGCGTTACTTGACCAATTAACGGCATTAATCCCGTACTGCCTACTATATTAAGCCCCCATAACAACACCACGGCTAAAATTAAATTAAATAACGGTCCTGCAATCACAATGGCAGCACGGGCTTTAATAGAAGCTTGATTAAAGGCTTGATGTTTTTCATCTTTCGCCACTTCTTCATCGCCTTCGCCCAACATTTTGACATAACCGCCTAAAGGCAACATAGCAAACACATATTCAACCCCATCTTTGCCTTTTTTTGTCCATAAAGGTTTGCCCATACCAATAGAAAAGCGTAAAACTTTAACGCCCATTTTTCGGGCAACCCAAAAATGCCCAAACTCATGAATTGAAACTAAAATCAATAAGGTTAATAAAAAAGCAAAGAAGTAAGTAATAAAGGTGATCATCTTATAAACCCATTTTTAAACTGGCTTCAATAAAGGGCGTTAAACCATCGCCATCTAAAACGGCTTGGGTATTACCTGTTTCATAACCTGTTCTCATATCTTTAATCCGAGATTGATCTAAAACATAAGAGCGAATTTGACTGCCCCAGCCAATATCTGACTTTGATTCTTCTAATTGTTGTTGATCCACTGAACGTTTTTGCATTTCTAATTCATATAATTTAGATTTTAATTGTTTCATCGCGGTTTCTTTATTTTTATGTTGAGAACGTCCATTTTGACATTGCACAACCGTATTAGTTGGCAAATGAGTAATTCGGACCGCCGATTCTGTTTTATTAACATGTTGTCCGCCCGCGCCTGAAGCTCGATAAACATCAGTTCTTAAATCGGCGGGATTAATTTCAATTTCAATGGTGTCATCAATTTCAGGCGAAACAAACACCGCTGAAAAAGAAGTATGGCGGCGATTGCCCGAATCAAAAGGAGATTTACGGACTAAACGATGAACCCCAATTTCAGTTTTTAACCAACCAAAAGCATAATCACCTTTAAAATAAATCGTGGCTGATTTAATCCCCGCCACATCACCCGCCGAAGCTTCCATTAATTCAGTTTTAAAACCCCGAGCTTCGCCCCAACGTAAATACATTCGTAAAATCATTTCCGCCCAATCTTGGGCTTCTGTTCCGCCTGATCCCGCTTGAATATCTAAAAAAGCATGACAACTATCGGCTTCCCCTGAAAACATGCGTTTAAATTCTAATGTTTCCACCATTTTTTGATATTTTTTTAAATCATCAACCAAGCTAATTAACGTGTCATTATCTTTTTCATCCACCGCCATTGCTAATAATTCAGGGGCATCTTGTAAGTTTTCAGTTAATTCTTGAATGGGTAAAATCGTGCTTTCTAATTCGGCCTGTTTTTTACCAAAAGCTTGTGCTTTGGCGGGATCATTCCAAATATCAGGCGCTTCTAATTCGCGTTTAACTTCGGTTAAGTCTTCTTGTTTGCCTTCATAGTCAAAGATACCCCCTGATCTCAGTCAGGCGGGCGGTTAAATCAATAATTTTATTTTTAATGGGATTAATTTCTAACATTGTTTTAGCTCTATTGATGATTTAGAGGCGCATTTTAGTTATTTTTTTGGGGGTTGTAAACGACTAAAGACCCATAATTGTTCCGTTGAGTTTTTTTGATCAAATTGATAATTCGCACTATTAAAGGCTTTTATGTCTTCGGCTTTTTCAATTTGATTACGTAAAATAAAATCGGTCATCATGCCGCGAGCGCGTTTGGCAAAGATGGCAATAACCCGCATTTTATCTCCTTTTATTTCTTTAAATGCGATATTTAATAACCGTCCTGTTAATAATTTAGGTTTTATTACTTTAAAATATTCATTAGAAGCCAAATTAACCAATGTTTTTTCTTTTTGTTGTTCTAAAGCTTGATTAATTTGTTCTGTTACTTTGTTACCCCAAAATTGATATAAATTATCTGCTTTGGCTGTTTTTAACTTTGTTTTCATTTCCAAACGATAAGCTTGGATTAAGTCCATCGGTCTTAAGGCGCCATATAAGCCAGATAAAATACGGAGATGATCTTGGGCATAATGTAAATCTTGCTCGCTATACTCCCATTTATTAATGCCACTATAAACATCGCCTTTAAAAGCGAAGAGGGCGGCTTTGGCATTTTGGGGAGTAAAAGGTAAATTAAAATTTTGAAAACGTTGAAAATTTAAATCGGCAATATTATCGCTAATATTCATTAAATTTTTTAAATCAGTGGGATTTAATTTGCGGCATGTTTTCATTAAAGTTTCAGTTTGTTGAAGAAAGTCCGCTTGACTGTGAATATTGGAAGGGGTCGCGGTGTCAAAATCTTGTCCTTTAGAAGGTGAAAGGGTAATAATCATGGATAAGGAATTGATAATAAAAAAATTTAGATAATACTTTAGCAAAAAAAAAGAACCCGAAGGTTCTTTTTTTTAAAGAGGAAGGTATTTTTAAATTACAATTTAGAAACCACCTAAAACAGAACCTAATTTAATGGTAATGGCTTTAAGAGCCGCATCTTTAACAGCAGTAAAAGCAGCGCTTAAATAAGGAACCGCAGGTCCAATAATGGGTTTAACAATGGAAACGGCTTTATCAACATAAGAACCGATTAATTCAAAAGTAATACCGAATAATTGACCTTCGGTGTTTTGCATTTCAGTATCAGAGATAACTTGCATTTCAACAGCAGTTTGTGTACCGAAAAGGTAAGAAGCTTCTTCATTAGTAACAGAAGCAAAAGAAACAGCAGAAGCGGTTAAAGTTAAAGCAGTTAAAGTTGAGATAATTAAGTTTTTCATTGTGTTATTTCCAAAAAGAGTTAAAATTTTTTTTTATTGTTTCGATGGTGATAATTATAACCAAATAAAACTTAAAAGCGATAGGGTAGGTTCCCGAATAAGGACAGGAATTTTTCCTGATGTTATTTTTAAATAAAGTTGCTTTTTAAATTAATACTGTTTTAATTAAACTTAATTTTAGATAAAACAAGTTGATTGGCTTGCATCAAATAAATATGCTTAATTCATTACAAATCAATAATTTTAGAATGCTTGAAGATTTTCAAGTAAGAAAATTAGGACGCGTTAACCTAATTGTTGGTAAAAATAATTCAGGCAAAAGCACGGTTCTTGAAGCATTACAAATTTATGCAGGGCGGGCCAATCAATCTTTATTAATCAGTATTGCAGAGGAACATAATGAGACATATTTATTAGAAGATAATAAAGAAAATTCATTTGATAGCGAATTACCTTTTGAAGATTTATTTTCAGGACGACAACTTCCAAAAATAGGAGAGGGCATTTCTATCGGAGAAATTAATGATGAAAAATGTTTAAAAATTATTTCAGGGTTATTAGTTGAAGAAGAAACAATAGTTGACGGAGATAGTAGAGGTCAAGAATATATTAAAATTACACGACAAATTATTGAAAATTTAGATGAAGCAGAAGGCAATGATCAGGAAAAAGTACTTATTGTCAAAAAAGGCAACGAATTATCACTGATTCACTTTATCAAAAACAACCAAAACCATCCGCGTTTTTTAGATACTCAATCTACCCAACCTTGTAGTGTTATACCAACCCGTTTTATAGCCATTGATGAACTTGCCAATATATGGGATAAGATTGCCTTAACAGAGCATGAAGAAACTGTTAAAAAGGCATTGCGAATTATTGTACCCGAATTAGAAAATCTAACTTTTGTTGTTAAATCGTCAAAATTAAACCGTAATCAACGCCAAGCAAAAGTAAAAATATCAGGATTATCAAAACCCGTTCCTTTAAAGAGTTTAGGTGATGGTATGTTACGGATTTTACAAATTGTTTTAAAAATATTTTCGGCAAAAGATGGTTTTTTATTAATTGATGAATTTGAAAATGGTTTACATTACAGTGTACAAGAAAAAGTCTGGGATCTTTTATTTACCTTATCAGAAAAAATGAATATTCAAGTTTTTGCAACGACCCATAGTTGGGATTGTATTGAAAGTTTTTCTAAAGTATCAAAAGCCAATACGAAAATTGAAGGAGTTCTCTTTAGGGTTGGAAAAAGTATTAGAAAAAATGAAAAAGGCAAGGTGATCGCAACTGTTTTTGATGAAAATCAACTTTATAATGTGACCCAATCTGATGTAGAGGTGCGCTAATTGAATATACTGATTGTTGAAGGAGAATCCGATAAAGGATTTTTTAGTGAAATTTGTAAAAAATTAAATTTAAATACCGATATTAAAGTTGGGACTCCTAAAGATTGGGATGGTTACAACTCTAAAGAAGGCGTATTCACGTTATTAGATACCCTTCTTCTTAGCTCAGGAGATGAAGGACACTCTGATTGTATCGCGGCAATTGTTGATGCCGATTATATAAATCATGGTCAAGGAAGAGAAAAAACTTTAAAAAGAGCCTCTGAGATTATACAAGGACATGGCTTTAAACCAGCTAAAAAGTCAAATTTTGGTTATCTTTTTGAAAATGATGAGGGCTTACCGACTATTGGTTTATGGATTATGCCGACTAATGAACATAATGAAGGAATGCTTGAAGATTGGATAAAGTTAACAAAAAGTGAAACCGAAAATAATCTTTTTGAAAAAGCAACAACAACAATTAGTCAAATATCAGAACCTAAATTTAAACCACATTTAACAAGCAAAGCAGAAGTTGCTACTTGGTTAGCATGGCAAAAAACGCCTGGGCATGGGTTTTATTATCTTGTAACTGAAAAACTACTTGATGAAGAACAAGAGAATTATAAAGCATTGTGTTTATGGTTAAAGGAGGTTTTTAACCATTAATTCTCTTCCTATCCATTATTAAATTAAAGCTTAGAAACCACCTAAAACAGAACCTAATTTAATAGCAATGGCTTTAAGAGCTGCATCTTTAACAGCAGTAAAAGCAGCGCTAAGATGAGGAACCGCAGGTCCAATAATTGGTTTAACAATGGCAATCGCTTTATCAACATAAGAACCTATGAATTCAAAAGTTATTCCAAATAATTGACCTTCGGTGTTTTGCATTTCAGTATCAGAGATAACTTGCATTTCAACGGCAGTTTGTGTGCCGAAAAGATAAGAAGCTTCTTCATTAGTAACAGAAGCAAAAGAAACAGCAGAAGCGGTTAAAGTTAAAGCGGTTAAAGTTGAGATAATTAAGTTTTTCATAATGTTATTTCCAAAAAGAGTTAAAAGTTTTTTTTATTGTTTCGATGGTGATAATTATAAACAAATAAAACTTAAAAGCGATAGGGTAGGTTCCCGAATAAGAACAGGAATTTTTCCTGATATTTTTTATTTCAAAAGCTCAACAATTTCTAGTGCAATTTCATCAATGGTATGAGTTGTTGTATTGCGGGCGACTTTATCAGCAAGGGAAGGGCTAAAATTAACCACCTCTTGTTTTGTAATATTATGCCAGATGGGTAATAAAATTTGTTCGCCTGAAACGGATTTAGTGACTAAACCGTCCATTTCATAGTTGGTCCAACCTTTTTTAATAAAGTCAGGCGATAATATAATTAAACCTGTTCGACTATTGGCTAATCCTTGATCAATTTTGCGTCTTAAACTGTCACCAAGGCGTAATGTAAATTCATCATACCAAACTTTTAAACCTTGTTTTTCTAAAGCTTCGGCAAGGGGTCTTGCTACTGCGGCTTTATCTTCTGAGGCATGGGAAATAAAAACATCATATTGTTGATTATTTGCTGTTGGATTTCTGGGTTGTACGAGGTGGGGGGCTTCGCTCGATAGGGTAACTTGTCCGTGGACTTGATGATTGTTTCCAGTGCCACCTATTGCGCCAACATTATTAATATTATAAGTAATACCTGCTTTTTCTTGCTCTTCTTTTGTCATAATAAATCCAATTACTTGTTGTAAGTTATATTTATTTCCAGATTCTGCATAAATTACTTTTATGCCGTCTTTGGCTTGTTCTATTAAACTTTTATAAATTATTTTTTCTGCTTTATTAAGGTTAGACCTAATGCGGAAATCTTCTTGATTTCATCACGTAAAATTGTTAGATATTCTTTGGCATCCTGTCCTTGTATCCATAGTTGTAAAGTACGTTGATGATAATTGACTTGTAAACGGGCGGTTGCTTTAGAATCCTGATTTTGACATCCTCCTCTTCCTAAAGGAAAAGGATCCCTATTTAAATAATAGGAGAAAAATTTCACAATTTTTCAGGTTTCTGCTTCAAAGTTCATTGCTCAGGGAAACAAAGCTTGGTTTTCGCGTAAAAATTCCCAGTGGGAACTTTTACGATGATGAATCAACCCATGTTCCCCAAGTCTCATGTGAACTCCACAGACTTAAAATTCCGCATGTCCTACGGTATATCTACATGATAGCAAAAAAATTATTACGATTAAAGCTCTTTGTTTACATTCCCGATTTGAAAGACGGTATTTTTCACAAAATTCAGATAAATAATGGTGCCTAATTGCCATACCAGATCTCATTATATTATAGAATATAATGATTAACTAAAGAAAATTTATGGATATTTTTTAATTTTTTATAAAATTTATCTTATACTAGAATTAATTATTTTAATTCAAATAACTTATTATTTACAAAGGTGAATACATTGGAAGCAGGTAAAAGACCAATTAGTGAAATATTTAATGGAAGTCGAATATTAGAAATCCCATTTTTTCAAAGATCTTATGTTTGGAATAGGGAACAATGGGAAAGGTTACTTGAAGATATGAAAGAAATTTCAGAATTTAACAAACCATATTTTTTAGGTTCAATTATATTAAAACAACAAGATACAACAACAGGAACTAGTGGCGATTTAAGAACATTAATTGATGGACAACAACGACTAACAACTTTAAATATTTTTTTTAAAGTTTTATGTTTAAAAATAAAAAGAAATGATTTATTTAAAGGGCGATTTACATTGCAACGTGATAATAAAATAGCTTTAAAACATAATCATAATGATGAGAAATTTTTCAATAAAATAATATATTTAGAAACTTTAGAAGAAATAGAAAATATGACTGATCATCATATTATTGGTGCATACAATTATTTTAAAGAAGCAATTAATATTGATGATTTTGATTTTTTCAATATCATAGCCAATATTATGTTTGTAGGGATTGATCTAAATAAAGAAGAAGATGAACAACAAATATTTGATACCATTAATTCTTTAGGTGTTAGATTGACAACAGCTGAACTACTAAAAAACCATTTGTTTAATAGAGAAAATTTAAAGTCTTATCAAAATGATTGGCAAGAAATTTTTGAAAAAGATGAAGAAACTAAATCTTTTTGGGATAATGAAATTAATGCTGGAAATATTAAAAGAGAGAATATTGATATTTTCTTCTATTCATTTTTACAAATAAAACTTCAAGATAAAAATATTGGTGTAAAAAATGAGGATAAAAAGAGGTTAAGTAAATTTAGTGGGCTTTTTGAAAGCTATAAAGAATTTATGAAATTGTATAAAATAGAAAAAGAATCTTTAATTAGAGAAATTAAAGACTACGCTATAATTTATAAAAACAATATTAATTATGATTTAATTGATAAGGAAATATCCTGTGAATACGGTATTGAACGTATTAATATATTAATTTTTGGATTAGATAATACTGTTATTATCCCATTTATTTTATATGCTCTTAAAAATATATCATCAGAAGAACAAAAGGAAATATTTATGTATTTAGAGTCATATATAATGCGAAGAATTATTTCAAAATCAGTAAGCAAAAGTTATAGTCAATTATTTTCAGAGGAATTAATTTCTAATGAAATTAAGACTAAAAAAATGTTCCAAGAATTAATTAATGAAAAAACAGATAAAACAAACTCTATGCCTTCAAATAAAGAAGTCAAAAATGGTTTTTTACAATCAAAATTAATTAACAAACAAGCATCAGGTGTTTTATATTTAATTGAATCAAAAATAAGAGATAAAAATAAACACTCAACCGCACTACTTGGATTTCGTCGATATAGTTTAGAACATCTTATGCCTAAGAAATGGGAAAATAATTGGGATAAAATCACTGAAGAATCTAAACGCCGAAATAGAGATGATAAATTATTAACACTAGGGAATTTAGCTATTATTACTTCATCATTGAATACCTCAATTAGAGATTCTGATTGGAAAACAAAAAAAGAAGGTAATAAAAGAAAAAAAGGGCTTTGTGCTTTTGCTAGTGGTATTGAAACAATGAATGAGTATTTAGATTATGAAGTATGGAATGAAGAAACTATTGAAAAAAGAGCTAATTTCTTATATTCAAAGGCAATTAAGATGTGGATGTTGTAAATAATCCTTAAAAACCAATGACCCTTAACTTCAAACTCGTCGCCTCCAATATCGAATTATATTACGCATGGAAAAAATACTTTGATAAAATCCCAACCGTTGAAGTCATTGATAATGATATTTTAGCTTGTTCAGCAGATGCCATTGTCAGTCCCGCCAATAGTTTTGGTTATATGGATGGTGGATTAGACCTAAAATACAGCCAATATTTTGGTTGGGAATTAGAAAGAAAGGTACGGGCAACATTAGAAGCTGAATATTTTGGTGAAATTCCCGTAGGACAAGCCATTATTACTGAAACAAATCATAAAAAGATGAAATATCTTATTAGCGCGCCCACCATGCGAGTTCCAACTAATATTTGTAATACCGTCAATGCTTATTTAGCCTTTAAAGGATTAATTCAAGCTGTTTTATTATTTAATAAAAACAATAAAACAAACCAAATCAGCAGTATTTTGTGTCCAGGATTAGGCACAGGAGAAGGAAAAATGCCTTATGAGCAATGTGCTTACCAAATGTATCAAGCTTTCCGAGTCTGTATTGATCATGAAATATTAAAAAAAGGCGGGTTAGCAGGCGCCTCATATCATCATATGGACTTATTACGCCTTAAAACTTAGTATTAATTTCATCCATAACGTCCACAATGACTCCGCGTTGATCAGGACGCGTATGATTTAATAAATATTGCAAACTTGGCAATGCTTCTTTTCCTAATGTAACTAAGCCTGCATGAGCAACATTATTAACATTTTTCTTCTGTATAAATAATTGATCCGCAATGCCTTTAACTGCGGGTAAATATCCACGAAAAGCGAGCGTACGTATGGCGCTACAACGCAATGCTAATTCTTTGTCATACAATAAAACCAATGTTGCTTCTAAATAATATTCTCTAGGCGCTTGTTTTCTTAATAACCGATGGGCATAAATGCGAACTCTTGATTTAGGATGTTGTAGTGCATCTTCTAAAATTTCCAAATAGTTTTCATGCTTATTTTCTACTAATAATTTTAATGCTCGACGGGCGGTTTCTTCATTCCGATCCGAGGCAAGTTGTTGTAGTTGATGTTGTAAAATAGCTTGGTATTTTGGCTCTATGCGTTCGGCTATTGATGGCATAAACAAATAGCATATTGTTAATTTTGGTAATAGATAACTTTGTGTTGATGCATTTAATAAGGTAAATATTGCTTCGACTTGCTCCTCTATTTCTAGTTCTTTAATCCCGTGTTCAAAGGCTTGTAGACAGATTGCTTGTAATGCTTTTTGCTTTAAGGCGGTGTTTAAATAATCCAATAGTTTTTTTCGACTGGAAGCTCGTTGCCAATCGGCTAATTTTCCTAAAAAGATTAAAATAATTTCACGGGATTGAGGCTCAGTTATGGATAATAAAATATCTAATAAATAATCACCTAATAGAGGGTAATAGAGTGTTGACCAATGCATTAATAGTGCATGGCGGGCATTATTTTCTTGTTCTAAAAAAAGGGCGAGTTTGGCAGGAATATAATTACCCAATAAATCTAAATAACCCCATTGTCCCGCTTCTAAAAAAGACCAAATATGTGACAATATCAAAGCCTTGGGCAAATTGGTAAGATGGGTTTTGGCAAGTACTTGAATCTCTTTATTTTGATGCACTAAAAAGGGAAAAAATAACGTTAATTTCTGCACTGCATTGAGTTTGGATCGGGCAATTAATGCTATATATTTATGCAATCCTGCGGTATCTAGCGCCTTTGTCTGCAAACTTGATAATACTTGGATATCAAGGTGCAATGCCTCTCCATTACAGATTTTTCCCTGCAAATATAAATGGGCAATTTGGGCGGTATAGTGTGTTCCTGTCCATGCTAATAAAACACTACTAGCGGCTTCTCGAACAAAATATTGCTGATGATGTAGTAATTTTTCAATCGCTTTTTCATCATTTGTGGAAGGATGGCATTGAAAATATAAAATAGCTATTTTGCGGTAGTTTTTATTTTGGGCACTAAGATAACCCAATAAAATTTGGTTAATGTTATGGGTTTTTAAAGAAGTGAGCCAATCCAATAATGGCTCAATGGCATCCTCTGAAGCGGTGGATAAAGCATTTACTAGCAAAGTCTCTGTATTGCTAATCACAGGAGCTTGCCAGCACTTCCTTAGTTTAATAATAAAGACAGGGCGAGTAGAACAGGCAATTGACAATAGTTGCGAATGCCATTGCTGTTGCAGCATATAAAGCACTAATTGATGCTGATTTAATGAAGGCAGAGCCGTTTTTAGGATCTCCTCTGCTAAGGTTTTATCCAAACTTTGCGACGATATTAAGGCATTTAATGCCCATATTTTAAGTTTAAGAGAGGGATTTTGTAATGCCAAAACCAAGGTTTTAACAGGAAGCAATGTGGTGCAGAATGTTAATAAACCAAGCAACCTTTCCCAAGGTAATTGCTCGCGATCAAGTTGATATTGCAAGGCTTGAGTAAGTTGCACTTTTTCACCTGCCTGTAAATTATCAACGAGCATTTCTAGCAAAGTCAAAGCCAGTTCATTATGCTGTGGAATATCTAATTGTTTAATTAATTGGCTTAATTGACGTCTTAAAAGACTTATTTGAAAAGATGAAAGTGTCCCTATTGATTTTTTCCATTGTTTTAAAGTGTCTTTAGAATATCGGGTGTGAGTATTTAAAAATTGCATTAACCAAGTTTCTAACAAGGGTAATTTTTTAATTGGTAAATCATCTACTTTTTCTGGTGTTAAAGCAATATCCATCTGCCATGCCTTATATTCCAGAAAATCCCTACTTTGCGAATTTGCTAAATGATACTCACCAGTACGAATTAAACTTAATAATAATTCTGCCCAAGGGCTATTTTTTTGCAACCCTTTTAGTACGACCAAAGCATCTAGCTGATAATCAAGTGCTAATAATAAGGATTTAATCTCCGTAGATTTATTTTTTTGCGTCAAATAAGCCAAAACAGTTGCCACATAACCATCATCTAAAATAGCCTTTAAGGCATCTGCTAATAATTTCTGCAAACCTGTATTATCATGTTTTGTAATCCAATCAAGTATTAATGGCACGGATTCAATAGAACCCGCCTGACTTAATACTTTTGCAGCTATTTTTTTAATATTCATATTCGGGTGGTTTAGGCATTGTACGATCTCCTTCGACAACCCTAGCGCTCGCATTTTACCAAAGCCTTCCAGCGCTGCCCTAAGCGTATAAATATTATCTTTTTGTAAAAATACGACCAATTTATTTACCACACTATAGCAATGATTATGCAACAAACAGGTAATTATATATTTTTGTACTTGTGGATTTTTATGTTGAAGAAAAGGGAGCAATCTTATTGCATTAGGGAAGTGATATTTTTGTAAAATTTCCAATAAATGAAGCAGCTTTTCTTCCGCCAATGCCATTTCATTACAGCGGTTTATTAAGCATTCCACTAAAACAAAATCCCCTGCTTGAATATCATTTTTAGCTTGATTTAATACCTGAGGATACAAACTACCCATTGAAAATAAGCGTTTGCCAATATGCTGAATCGCCTCTACCACAGCAGGACCCTGCTCTGTCAATAATTGTTGTGATAAACGTTCTAAACTACGCGCATCAGCACTATTTCCTAGCTGTTGAATGGCAATTAAAGCAGTCGCAGGATTGACTTCAATAAGAGTAAATAACAATTCAATCGCTTCATCACTCGCAATAGCACTCAACATGGTTAATTGCATCGCATCAAGTAAAGAGGCATCAATATGTTTAATTGCTTGCGGAAGATTATTCTCAATGGCTAAGGCACACGCCAATGCCTCTTGATAATCCAAACCTTGAATTTCTTTATCAGTATTAAGATGTTCCCTTAATACTTTGCGGCTTAAAGATCCCCCTATTTTTCGGATTATTCGCAAAGCTGGCACGGTATACTGTTGATACAATAACTCAAGTGCCAAAGCCTCTGCTTTACGATAACCATTATTCCCCAAAGCATCCAGTAGTAAAATTTGTAGCTCAGAAAAATCACCACAAGAAGCACATTTAAATAAAAAAGCATTGCCCTTTGCCGTATTCAACAACTCCAATAAAGCAATCTGACGTGACCAACTATAATCACTGCTATGAAGCGACTCTAAACAATGAAGCCAACGTTTTTCAAAAGGTCTAATAATCTCTGTTAATTCACAAAGTATAATTTCAGGCGCATATAAAAATAATTGAAATAATGCGTCAATATGCAGCTTAGAAAAATGATGCCCCCGCCGATGCTGATTGCGTAATAATGTTACCACCTGTTTACCAAAGAAATAAGGATCTTCCTCTGCAATTTTCAATAGCTGGCTAATTTGAAAAGTATTTAATGGGGCATTTATCAAACTTATTGCATAGCGCCGATAATAACGATTCAAAGCATATTTCAGCAGAAAATCAACTCCTTGCCATTGAGACAGCGTAGTTAACGCCGCCTTCGTTAAATTATTATTCTGTTCTAAAAAAACACTCAACTGCGCCTCAGGAGAAGGAAAAATAGCGGACCAAGGCTTGCCCAATTCCTCAATTGCCGCTTTTACCACAGGCATAGATTCCACTAACAATAAATCAAATAAAAATTTCCGTGCCTTATAAGGTGCAATCAAACCGTTATAAAGCAACTGACGCAAATGCGGAACAGCATAATATTGAAGCGAAACTTGTTTGGATAAAGCACTAATATAAATCTCTGGATCAGATACTTCGCAAGGATTAATCTCAGAAAGAATCAAAGCAGACGATGCACTCAGTAAATCAGGTTGCCGTAATATTTTAGTACGCATCCACTCCAATTCAACTGCTGGCAAAATATGAGTAGAATACCAAACAGGTAATGGCGCAAGACGCTGAGGAATGCAGCGAAATAACTTCGCCAATAAACACTGAGTTTCGGGCAGGAAACTCAGTGTTTTATGTGGTAATAAAGCAATTAATTCTTTAGCTTGAACTGGAGAAATTGCTTGTTTAAGCTGTTGTTTAATTAAAACAAAAACCTCATGATTACTAGCAGGATGATTATTTTGTAAAATAGTATGTAATTCTGTCGGCGTTGGGATGCTGTTATGAATATTAGAGAACATATATTTTGTCCTTGAGATCACAAAAAAAAAGAACCCGAAGGTTCTTTTTTTTAAAGAGGAAGGTGTTTTAAATTACAACTTAGAAACCACCTAAAACAGAACCTAATTTAATAGCAATGGCTTTAAGAGCAGCATCTTTAACAGCAGTAAAAGCAGCGCTTAAATGAGGAACCGCAGGTCCAATAATGGGTTTAACAATGGCAACCGCTTTATCAACATAAGAACCGATTAATTCAAACGTTATTCCAAATAATTGACCTTCGGTGTTTTGCATTTCAGTATCAGAGATGACTTGCATTTCAACGGCTGTTTGTGTGCCGAAAAGATAAGACGCTTCTTCATTTGTTACAGAGGCGAAAGAAACAGCAGAAGCCATTAAGGTTAAAGCGGTTAAAGTTGAGATAATTAAGTTTTTCATAATATTATTTCCAAAAAGAGTTAAAAGTTTTTTTTTTATTGTTTCGATGTTGATAATTATAAACAAATAAAACTTAAACGCGATAGGTTAGGTTCCCGAAGACAGGCGGGAATTTTTCCTAATATAAAAATTCCCAATCATAACGAATAAAAATATTAATATAAATCGCATTAAATCTGACAAAGTTGGAATACTTTCGGCAACACCCCGACACATTATAATTAAATTAATATTGTTATTTGCGACAACCCCTTGATTATTACTAATAACACAAATTTGTCTCGGATTGCTTGGTTGGACGATGATTTGAATATCGTAAGTCGCGCCATTGACTAAAGGTGTTGGAAAAACAAAGTTGCCGTTATTATCGACAATTAAAATATCAGTGCCATTATTTTGTAGCGTTAAACGAGTGCCTGCTAATAATCCAGAGATTGTTCCGCTAATGGTAAAAGTATCCGTATTACAATTAATATTGATATTTGTAATATTAGCACCCGCCAATGTTCCTGTTGCATTATTAACGGTACAAGTTTGATTGGTTGGACTCGCTGAAACAGCGACTAAATAAGTTGTTATATCAGGAATTGCGGTTGTAAAGGTGAAGTTACCATTGCTATTAATAATCAATGGATCCGCATTATTATTTCTTATGGTTATTTCATTTCCTGTGGCTAATCCAGAAAGTGTCCCCCCAATCGTATAAGTTTCTATAACACAATTAACTTCAATATTGGTTATATTATTACCCGCCAAAATCCCAGTTTGATTATTTAAACTACAGACTTGATTTGGGCTTGTAGGTTGTATATTAAGACTTATTGAATAATTACTAGTATCAGCTAAAGCAGTGGCAAAGGTAAAATTACCGTCACTTGTCAGTGTTAAATCATCACCATTATTATTTTGTAAAACAACGCTATTACCAAAAGCAAGCCCTGTAAGAGTTCCGCCAAAGGTGTAAGTATTTGTAGTACAGTTAATGCCAAGATTACCAATATTTGCTCCCGCCACAACCCCATTATTATTAATTAACGTACAACTTTGTTTCGGACGATTATTGGGACCACTTAAAATGGTAATTAAATAAGAACTGCCATCATCTAGTGCGGTTGCAAAGGCAAAGTTTCCATTTGCGGTTATAGTTAAATCATCCCCACCATTGTTTTGTAAAATAAGGCTATTTCCTATGGCTAAACCTGATAAAGTTCCGCCTATATTGTAAGTATCCGTAACACAAGCAACTGTTACATTGGTAATATCCGCTCCCGCTAAGGTTCCTATATCATTTGTTAATGTACAGGTTTGATTAGGTGTTGTGGGTTGAGTATTTAGAGTAATGGCATAATTACTGGTATCTGTTAAAGCCGTTGTAAAGCTAAAAGTGCCATTATTATTAAGCGCTAAATCATCCCCACCATTGTTTTGTAAAATTATATTATTCCCTGTTGCTAAACCTGATAAGGTTCCGCTAACGGTATAAGTATTAATACAACTAATTTCAATATTGGTAATATCCGCTTCATTAACCGTTCCCGTTGGATTAACTAAAGTACAAATTTGATCTGGGCTAGTAGGTTGGGTTAAAACAGTGACATCATAATCAACGGCATTTAATAATAAAGTGGCAAAAGAGAAAGCTCCATTAGCTGTAATTTCTAAATCATCGCCTAAATTATTTTGAACAAAAACACTCGTACCCGTGGCTAAACCTGTAATATTTCCGCCAATGCTATAAGTATTAAGAACACAATTAACGCTTATATTTATAATATTCGCGCCATTTAATACGCCATTATTACTGCTTGCTGTACAAGTTTGATTTGGAATGGTGGGTTGAGTTAAAACAGTGACCGCAAAAGCACTATTATCATTTAAAACATTGGCAAAGGTAAAATTGCCATTAATACCCACGGTTAAATCATCTCCCGCATTATTTTGTATAATAACATTATTACCCGTTGATAATCCCGTCACTGTTCCGCCAATGCTATAAATATTGGTTACACAAGTAACGGTAATATTAGTAATATTTGCTCCCGCTAAAGCGCCATTATTATTAGTAATTGCACAAGTTTGATTTGGACTAGTAGGGCTGGTTAAAACACTGGTTAAATAATTACTTTCATCATCCAATGCTGTTGCAAAGGTAAAGTTTCCATTCGCGGTGATGGTTAAATCATCCCCGCCATTATTTTGTAAAACAAGATTATTTCCTGTGGCTAAACCCGATAAGGTTCCGCCTATGTTATAAGTATCAGTAACACAATTAACCGTTACATTGGTAATATTTGCTCCCGCTAAAATCCCAGTATCATTTGTTAAAGTACAAGTTTGATTCGGTGTAGTGGGTTGAGCATTTAATGTAATAGCATAATTACTGGTGTCTGTTAAAGCAGTAAAGCTAAAAGAACCATTATTACTGAGCGCTAAGTCATCCCCGCCATTGTTTTGTAACGTTATATTATTCCCTGTTGCTAAACCCGCTAAGGTTCCGCTAATGGTATAGGTATTAATACAACTAATTTCGATATTGGTAATATCTGCTTCATTAACCGTTCCCGTTGGATTAACTAAAGTACAAATTTGATTCGGGCTTGTGGGTTGGGTTAAAACAGTGACATCATAATCAACGGCATTTAATAATAAAGTGGCAAAAGAGAAAGCCCCATTAGCCGTAATTTCTAAATCATCACCTAAATTATTTTGTACAAAAACACTCGTACCCGTGGCTAAACCTGTAATATTTCCGCCAATGCTATAAGTATTAAAAACACAGATAACACTTATATTTGTAATATTCGCACCATTTAATATCCCATTATTACTCGTTGCTGTACAAGTTTGATTTGGAATGGTGGGTTGAGTTAAAACAGTAACTGCAAAAGCATTATTGTCATTTAAAACATTAGCAAAGGTAAAATTGCCATTAATACCCATGGTTAAATCATCTCCCGCATTATTTTGTAAAACAACATTATTACCTGTTGATAATCCGCTCACTGTTCCGCCAATACTATAAGTATTGGTTACACAAGTAACGGTAATATTAGTAATATTTGATCCTGCTAAGGTGCCGTTATTATTGGTAATTGCACAAGTTTGATTTGGGCTAGTAGGGCTGGTTAAAACACTGGCTAAATAATTACTTTCATCATCTAATGCCGTTGTAAAGGTAAAGTTTCCATTTGCGGTTATGGTTAAATCATCCCCACCATTATTTTGTAAAACAAGACTGTTTCCTGTGGCTAAACCTGATAAGGTTCCGCCTATGTTATAAGTATCAGTCACACAATTGACGGTTACATTGGTAATATCTGCTCCCGCTAAAGTTCCAGTATCATTTGTTAAAGTACAGGTTTGATTCGGTGTAGTGGGTTGAGAATTTAAGGTAATGGCATAATTACTCGTATCTGTTAAAGCCGTAGTAAAGTTAAAAGTGCCATTATTACTGAGTGCTAAATCATCCCCGCCATTGTTTTGTAACGTTATATTATTCCCTGTTGCTAAACCCGCTAAGGTTCCGCTAATGGTATAGGTATTAATACAACTAATTTCGATATTGGTAATATCCGCTTCATTAACCGTTCCCGTTGGATTAACTAAAGTACAAATTTGATCTGGGCTAGTAGGTTGGGTTAAAACAGTGACATCATAATCAACGGCATTTAATAATAAAGTGGCAAAAGAGAAAGCTCCATTAGCTGTAATTTCTAAATCATCGCCTAAATTATTTTGGACAAAAACACTCGTACCCGTGGCTAAACCAGTTATATTTCCGCCGATGCTATAAGTATTAAGAACACAGATAACACTTATATTTGTAATATTCGCACCATTTAATATCCCATTATTACTCGTTGCTGTACAAGTTTGATTTGGAATGGTGGGTTGAGTTAAAACAGTAACTGCAAAAGCGCTATTGTCATTTAAAACATTGGCAAAGGTGAAATTGCCATTAATGCCAACGGTTAAATCATCTCCTGTATTATTTTGTAAAACAACATTATTACCTGTTGATAATCCGCTCACTGTTCCACCAATGCTATAAGTATTAGTTACACAAGTAATTGTTATATTAGTAATATTCGCTCCCACCAAGGTGCCATTATTATTGCTAATTGCACAAGTTTGATTTGGGCTAGTAGGGCTGGTTAAAACACTGGTTAAATAATTACTTTCATCATCTAGTGCGGTTGCAAAGGTAAAGTTTCCATTAGCTGTGATAGTTAAATCATCCCCACCATTATTTTGTACAACAAGGTTATTTCCTGTGGCTAAACCCGATAAGGTTCCGCCTATGTTATAAGTATCAGTCACACAATTGACGGTTACATTGGTAATATCCGCTCCCGCTAAAGTTCCAGTATCATTTGTTAAAGTACAGGTTTGATTCGGTGTAGTGGGTTGAGAATTTAAGGTAATGGCATAATTACTGGTATCAGTTAAAGCCGTAGTAAAACTAAAAGCACCATTATTGCTTAGTGCTAAATCATCCCCGCCATTGTTTTGTAAAGTTATATTATTCCCTGTTGCTAAACCCGCTAAAGTTCCGCTAATGGTATAGGTATTAATACAGCTAATTTCAATATTGGTAATATCCGCTTCATTAACGGTTCCCGTTGGATTAACTAAAGTACAAATTTGATCTGGGCTTGTGGGTTGGGTTAAAACAGTGACATCATAATCAATTGCATTTAATAATAAAGTGGCAAAAGAGAAAGCTCCATTAGCCGTAATTTCTAAATCATCACCTAAATTATTTTGAACAAAAACACTCGTACCCGTAGCTAAACCTGTTATATTTCCGCCGATACTATAAGTATTAAGAACACAATTAACACTTATATTAGTAATATTCGCACCATTTAATACGCCATTATTACTGGTTGCTGTACAAGTTTGATTGGGAATGGTGGGTTGAGTTAAAACAGTAACCGCAAAAGCGCTATTGTCATTTAAAACATTGGCAAAGGTAAAATTGCCATTAATACCCACGGTTAAATCATCTCCCGCATTATTTTGTAAAATAACATTATTACCCGTTGATAATCCGCTCACGGTTCCGCCAATGCTATAAGTATTAGTTATACAAGTAACGGTAATATTAGTAATATCTGCTCCCGCCAAAATCCCGTTATTATTGCTAATAGCACAAGTTTGATTTGGGTTAACAGGATTTGTTAAAACACTGGCTAAATAATTACTTTCATCATCCAATGCCGTTGCAAAGGTAAAGTTTCCATTAGCTGTGATGGTTAAATCATCCCCACCATTATTTTGTAAAATAAGGCTGTTTCCTGTGGCTAAACCCGATAAGGTTCCGCCAATATTATAAGTATCAGTAATACAATTGACGGTTACATTGGTAATATTTGCTCCTGCTAAGGTGCCTGTATCATTTGTTAATGTACAGGTTTGATTTGGCGCAGTGGGTTGAGTATTTAAGGTAATGGTATAATTACTGGTATCAGTTAAAGCCGTCGTAAAGCTAAAAGCGCCATTATTACTAAGCGCTAAATCATCCCCGCCATTATTTTGTAAAGTGATATTATTCCCTGTTGCTAAACCCGCTAAAGTTCCGCTAATGGTATAGGTATTAATACAACTAATTTCAATATTAGTAATATCCGCTTCATTAATTGTTCCTGTTGGATTAATCAAAGTACAAATTTGATTAGGACTGCTAGGTTGAGTTAAAACAGTGACATCATAATCAATTGCATTTAATAATAAAGTGGCAAAAGAGAATGCTCCATTAGCCGTAATTTCTAAATCATCACCTAAGTTATTTTGAACAAAAACACTGGTACCCGTGGCTAACCCTGTAATATTACCACCAACACTATAAGTATTAAGAACACAATTAACACTTATATTAGTAATATTCACGCCATTTAATACGCCATTATTGCTGGTTGCTGTACAAGTTTGATTTGGAATGGTGGGTTGAGTTAAAACAGTAACCGCAAAAGCACTATTGTCATTTAAAACATTAGCAAAGGTAAAACTGCCATTAATACCTACTGTTAAATCATCTCCCGCATTATTTTGTAAAATAACATTATTACCTGTTGATAATCCGCTCACCGTTCCGCCAATGCTATAAGTATTGGTAATACAAGTAATGGTAATATCTGTAATATTAACGCCCGCTAAAGTTCCTGCTGCATTCACTAAGCTACAAGTTTGATTTGGGCTGATTGGATTAATTGAAATTGTGGCTGAATAAGCACTACCATCATCTAAAGCGGTACTAAAGGTAAAATTACCATTAGCGCTAATAAGCAAAGGATCCGTATTATTATTTCTAATTGTTACATTATTACCTGTTGCTAAACCAGAAATTGTTCCGCCAATCGTATGAGTATTGGTAATACAAGTCACCGTTACATTGGTAATATTAGTTCCCGCTAAAGTCCCCGTGTCATTGATTAAAGTACAAGTTTGATTTGGCGTGGTTGGTTGAGTTAAAACGGTAACTGTATAATTGCTGGTATCTGTTAAAGCAGTATTAAAAATAAAATTTCCATCGGTTGTTAAGGTTAAATCATCACCACTGTTATTTTGTAATACAATATCATTGCCAAAGGCTAATCCAGCCAGTGTGCCAGCAATAGTATAAGTATTAATACAGTTAATTCCAATATTAATAATATCCGCTTCATTAACCGTACCTGTTTCATTGGTTAAAGTACAAATCTGATTCGGGCTTGTGGGTTGTGTTAAAACAGTCACATCGTAATTAACCGCATTTAATAATAAAGTAGCAAAGGAGAAAGCACCATTAGTCGTAATTTCTAAGTCATCCCCCAAATTATTTTGTACAAAAACGCTTGTACCTGTGGCTAAACCTGTAATATTTCCGCCAATACTATAGGTATTTAAGACACAAGTGACACTGATATTAGTAATATTTGAACCACTTAATACGCCATTTTGATTTGTAACGGTACAAGTTTGGTTTGGAATGGTGGGTTGGGTTAAAACGGTGGTTAAATAAGAACTTTGATCATTTAAAGGGATACTAAAAGTAAAATTACCATTAATACCCACTGTTAAGTCATCTCCTGCATTATTTTGTAAAACAACACTATTTCCTGTAGAGAGACCCGTCACGCTCCCCCCAATCGTATAAGTTTCTGTCACACAATTGACTGTAATATTGGTAATATCTGCGCCCGCAACCGTGCCATTATTATTACTAACGGTACAAATTTGATTAGGAGCGATTGGATTGGTTAAAACAGTGACGTTATAAGTTGTATCATCATCAATAGGAACACTAAAAGTAGCTGTGGTATTTGTATTGATGGTTAAATCATCCCCACCATTATTTTGTAAAATAACATTATTTCCCGTTGCCAAGCCGCTAACCGTTGCTTGAATATTATATTGGATGGTGACACAAGTAATATTAAGGGTGACATTAGACCCCGCAATATTTCCAGAACCACTGCTAACCGTACAAGTTTGATTTGGGGCGCTGGGTTGTGTTAATACTGTGACAGCATAAGCCGCTGTATTGTTTAATGCCGTTGCAAAGGTAAAGGTATTATTGGCATTGGCTGTTAAATCATCTGCTCCATTATTTTGTACAACCAGACTATTTCCTGTTGCTAAACCTGTAATTGCAATATTAACTTGAGCTTGTACCGTAATGGTTCTAATAACCGTGGTCGCAGTATTACCCGCATTATCGGTTACATTATAATTAAGAATATAAGTCCCTGCCGTATTGGTATCTAATGGATTGGTTAAAACAATAGAAAGTGTTAAATTACCATCAACTAGATCGGTTGCTGTGGCGCCTGCATCAGTATAAGCATCACCAATAGTTAAAGTAACCGTCGCAACGCCTAATAAAGTAATTACAGGAGGTGTTGTGTCAACAATGGTGACTGTTTGGGTATCGGTTGAAATATTACCCGAACTATCTGTAACAGACCAAGTAACGGTTGTAGCACCAATAGGGAAAGGTCCTGTATTATCAGGTGTTGCGGTTAATCCAACATCTCGATCGTCGGTTATAACAGGAATACCCAAAGTAGTCGCCGTGGTTGCCCCTGTTGCTTCTATATTAATATCAGTGGGGGCAGTAATTGAAGGAGGTGGATCAACATCCAAAGTTGCCGCTGCCGTGCCACTATTACCTGATGATGAAGTTAAATCACCTGTTGTATTAACTAAAAATCCCGCATTATTGCCAATAACATCAATAGATAGCGTACAACTTGCTCCTGCCGCAATCGTTCCATTGGTTAAACTAATAATGGTGCTGGTAGCTGTTGCTGTTGCTGTTCCCGTACAAGTATTACTAATACCATTAGGAGAAGCAATAACCATTCCCGTCGGTAAATTATCAGTAAAGGCAAGGGCAGTTGCCGCAAGAGCACTTGCTGAATTATCAATTGTAAAGGTTAAAGTACTGGTTTCTCCAACTGCAATGGTACTGGCTGTAAAAGATTTAGCAAAACTGGGTGGGGGTTCTATGACTAAACTAGCCGTGGCGGGATTTCCTCGTTGTAAACCGCTTTGGGATAAATTACTGGTGGTGTTGATATAAGTTCCCGCCGTTGTTGCGGTTGGAACTAATAAATTAACACTAAAAGAACAATTACTACTTGCTGGAACTGTTGCATTATTTAATATAATGATTGAAGATCCTGAAAGTGTAGAACCTAAACCACAAACATTATTAAGGGGTAAATTGGTGGCAGTTAATCCTGCAAGGGTATTATTTAAATCATCTAAAAAAGCAAGATTAGTGACTTCGTTTGTTGACGGATTAGTAATGGTAAAGGTTAAAGAGGGTGTTCCTGCTGCAGTACTAGTGCCACTGAATGCTTTAGTAAAAGAAAGTAAGGCTAAAACCGTGAGATCATCATTCGCTGCATCTCCTATCACATCTAAGGTTGCAATGGTTGCGGTTATGCCACTGGTTGTACTCGCATAAATATTTTCAGTGGTACTCACTGGCACATTTAAAACAACATCAAAATTACAAGAAGCGCCTCCTGCTAAAGTTCCTCCTGACAATTCAATGGTATTAATATTGGGATTGGCAGTAACTGTTCCACTACAAGCGGCAATGGGCAATCCCGTGGTTGCTAAATTAGTGAAAGTGGCATTTAAATCATCTGTAAAAGTAATATTAGTTGCTGTTCGAGTGGCATCTAAATTAGTTAAAGTAAAATGGACATTGACGGTATTTCCTACGGTAACAGGATCATCAGTAAATTCTTTGGTTAAACTTATTAGGTTTTTCTTAACAATTAAGGTATCTGTTGCAGGATCAACAACTGTACTATTTCCTCCTTGGATGATTGATAATGCACTTGTTGCGCTATTATAAGAATTATCACTGCTTGCTAATGGAACAAGTACAGGAACTTCAATGGTACAAGTATTTCCAGATAATAGACTACCTCCTGAATAAGCAACAAAGGTAGTTCCTGTTAAACTACCATTACAAGTGTTTGTTATTGCAGCGCCTGTTGTACTAAATCCTAATAATGTGGTATTTAAGTCGTCCGTAAAGAGGAGTGTTGTTGTATCATCTGTTGGATGAATATTTTCAATGGTATATTGTAACGTAATCGTTTCACCTGGTATCACAGGATTAGTTAAAAACTGTTTAGTAAATTTCATTCCAGATATATTTAAGGTATCTGTTGCGGCGGCAGAAGTTGTACTAATACCAGAAACAGTGGCAGTTACAATACTGGTTGTATTGGGATAATTTGCAATTGTTGTTGCAGCAGGTACATTGGCAGTAATAGAAAAAGTACAAGTTTCTCCTGCTGTCAGTGTTCCACCCGTCAAAGTTAATAAACTATTTCCGACCGAACCCGTTAAAGAAGAACCCACGCCACAAGGTGGATCAGGCATAACGGGTAAATTAGCGGTTAATCCTGTGAGTGTTGCTTCCAAATCATTGCTAAAAGTAATACCCGTGGCATCTGTCGTGGCATTAGCTGAATGATCTAAACTAAATTCTAAAGTAACAGTGCCACCTGGTATAATAGGATCATCGGTAAAATTAATTTGCAAACTGGGGGCGGCATTAATAATTAAATTATCACTGGCACTTTTACCTGTTCGCGTTGCCCCATCAACGGTTGCTGTAATTTCACCTGTTGTATTAGTATAATCTCCTAATAGCATATCATTTGGGATCGTGACTGTAATATCAAAACTACAGGTGGCACTGATTGCTAAGCTTCCTCCAGAGAGTGAAATGGCTTCTTCTTCGAACCCAAGTGGGATTAAAGAGGAAATTCCACTGCAAGCTGCTCCTGTTCCTGTTGCTGTCACGGGAAAGGGTAGAAATCCCGCATTAGTTCCACTATTTGTTAATTCGTCAAGAAAAGTAATATTTGTGGCGATTGATGTGGTACTGGTATTGGTAATAGTAAAACGAATAACAACATCATCCCCTGGTTTAACAATCGGATTAGAGGTTAAAGTACCCACTTTAAGAAATTCTTTGGTCAATATTGGAATTGGTTCAATAAATAGAGTTTCTGATGCTGTATTACCTACAACAGGGATACTATTAATTGTTGCATTAATGGCGCCTGTGGTATTTATATAGGCGTTTGGCGTTGTTGCAGCAGGAATGGTCAAACTGGTTTTAATAGTACAACTTCCTTGAGCTACAATATTGCCATTAATAAGACCAATATTAGAGGTACCTGCTCCCAATATAGTACCACCACAATCATTACTTAATAAACTAGTAAAGGTTAAACCTGCCAATGCGGTACTTAAATCATCATTAAAACTTACATTGGTTGCGGCAAAATTACGATCAAAATTGGATAAAATAAAATCAAGCTCAACGGTTCCACCTGATAGCACAGGATCACCAATAAAAGATTTTTGGATTAATAGATTATTGGAAGTGATATTTAAAGCAGCAACGGCTTTTCCTGAATCTCGAGTAAAGGCACCTGACACTAAAGAAGTTAAATTACTCGTGATATTAGTTAAATTATTAACTCCTGTCGCAATAACATCAACCGAGACAGTACAAGTCTGCATAGTGCTAACGCCTCCACGGGTTAAATCAATAACTGAACTTCCTGAACTTCCTGTAAAAGTGGCAGCCCCGCCGAAATTACAATCAGAAGTTAAATTAGAGGGACTCGCTATTTCCAACCCAATCGGTAAGTTATCTGTAAATCTCAAAAAAAGGGCAAAGTTTGGATTACTTGTATTATCTATTGTAAAAGTTAAAGTACTCCGTTCTCCAATAGAAAGGGTGCTAAGAGAAAAACTTTTACTAAAACTAGGGCGATCAGTCGCAACCGTTAAATTAGTTGTATTACTGATATTAGAACCTGTACTGGATGATAAAGTAATGGCTGGATTCGTATAAGCTGCCGCAATAGTTGAAGTTACATTGACATTAACCGTACAACTTGAAACAGCTCCGATGCGTCCGCCTGTTAATGTAATAACGCTACCCCCATTGGGAGCGGTTAAGGTTGCATCTGTACAATTGGTACTAGGACCAAGTGTAATCGTAAGTCCAGCGGGTAAGTTATTGGTAAAAGAAACTCCTGTAGCGGGTGTTGCATCTGCATTGTTAACAGTAAAAGTAAGAGTACTTACTGAATTAACCGCAATTTGGTTGGGACTAAATATTTGACTTAATGTGGGAGCGGCTTGAGCCATAAAACTGACTAAACTCAAACTCAATAAACAACAATATAACTTAATTTTTAACATTCAAACCCCAAGTGACAATTTTTAATTTTATTAGTAATTAATTTAATTATAGCTTGAAAGTAGCTAAAATATTACGTTTTTAAAATTGTCCCTTTAATTTTCTGACTTTTATCCATACAAAGATAAGGTAACCCTAAGGTATCTAGCCAATCAAGTGCTTCATCCTGTTTTTTTAATAAAGCAATGGTCGTTGCGGTTCCTGCAATTAAACATTGTTCCGCTAAAATACTGACTGAAATTAAATTATTTTGAATGGGATAACCTGTTTTGGGATTAATAATATGGCAATAACGAATCCCGTTTTTAATAAAAAACCGCTCATAATCTCCGCTACTGGCAAGTCCTCCTTGTTGTATTGGTATTTTAGCCAGTGCCGTGTCAGCAAGGCGGGGGTGATGGATGCCAATACTCCAAGGTTGTTGATTTGGCATCGCGCCAATAATACTTAAATCTCCGCCTAAATCGACCAAACCAGAGTTAATTTGAGATTGACGGCATATTTGTACCGCACAATCTGCGGCATATTCTTTAACAAAACCGCCAAAATCAATTTGCATTTGTGAAGGTAAAAACAGGGTTGAATTTTGCCAGCGCGTTTTTTCCCATCCAACCGCCCTTAATTTTTTTTTAATGTGTGATTGAGTTGGCATTTTAGCTTGTTTAAAATCCCATAATTGCGATAAACAACCACTGCTAATATCAAATAATCCCTCGCTTTGTTGATAAGCAGTTTGAGCATAATCTAATAAAGTGGCGGTTTCATTATCAACCTGAATGCCTTGTTTTAAACCCGCACTTTGATTTATTTGAGTTAAAAAACTGGTGTTAAGAAAACGCGAGTATTTAAGTTCTAAACGTTTAATTTCTTGTATTACTTGATTGGCGATTTGTTGGGCAGGTTGTGTTTTTTTATAATAAAAATAAAGTTCACAAGGACTGCCCATAGCTTTAAATTGGGTTTTAAACAGCATTAAAAACTAAAATGAAAGCCAATTGAAAGTAAAGTGTAATCTAATAAAGCGGGATCGGTCGAATGACTCGGTTCCAAAGCGTAGTCTCCATCGCTGATATAACGCTGTAAAAAAACATTAAAACCCCAATTTTCAAATTCTTTCTTTAATTTTAAACCAAAACTCCAAGCCCCATAACTAGAAAGGCGGTAATCACTGGAATATAAGTTATCATTGGGGTTTTGTTCAAAAAAAGCACCATAAAATTCTGCTTGGCGTTGACTATAATAACGAATCGAAGGCGTTATTTGCCATTGTTGAGCAAAATTTTGCACCCAAGCCGCATCTAAAGTATGAGAATGTAAAGCCCAACTATTATGATAATAACGATAAGACAATTGTAAAGCGCCATCAGCCGCACTAAAAAAATCTCGATAATCAACTTGTCCTGTCCATTGATTTTTATTTTCAGGACGTTTATCAGCGACAATATTATTCGCCACCAACACTTGTTTATAAGGATCCGATAAAAATCCCGAAGTATGTTGATAAGAAAGAGTGGCTTGAATTAATTGATGTCTATTAATAATTTGGGTCACGCCTAAAAGTAATCCTTGGCTTTTTTTATGTTCTTTCTTGACTCGTAAAGGAAAAATATCGGCATCGGTTGGTTGGATTTTATCGCTAGAACCACTTAATCCCCAATGCAAAGTCGTTTGTTTGTTATTAAGTTCAAATTCCCCGCCTAATTGAGCGCTAATGGCGCGATAATCATTTTCTTCTGATAACCCTAAACCTAGATTAATTTTAGATTTTTCTAAATAATAACTGGCTCCAATATGGCTATCTTGGCGAGATTCACTAATTGAAGCACCACTCATAACCTGAACAGGATTATTATTTTCATCAGGACCTAAAAACCAAGGAGAAGCCCCCGACATTCGTTCATAAGCAAAATCAAGGGCAATTTCTAAATGTTCATTAATCGGCGTTAATAATTGAAATTGATGAACATTAATATCATAACGATCCGTATCGCCACTAATCACTTTATTAGCGGGCGCATTATCTTCTTGATAAAAACTATATTGATAAGCCAAACTGGTTTTATCGGCAACACTTGCTGCCTGACTATTAGAAAAAGCGGGTAAAGCCAAAGCCGCCGCACTTAATGCTTTTAAAGTGGTATTAGTTGCAGCCACAACCACCTCCTGATACCGTACTGCCCCCGCTGGAACCTTCTTTACTAAAATAAATATGCTGCTGTAAAGTGCCTCTTAAACCTTCGTTATTAAATTGCATTTCAGATTTGGCTAAAACACCGCGTTGCCAAGGTTTGACTGTTTCAACGGACATACAGCCATTTAATATGGATAAAACTAATATTCCCAAGATTAATTTTAAATTCATTATTGAGCCAATAGCTGGGTAACAACTTGTTTAATTTTAGCAATGTCTTTGCGTTTAAAACTGGTATGAACCACTCGAATCACGCCTGTTTTATCAATAATAAAAGCCGTGGGCATACCTTGCACTTGATATAATTCAGGTAATTTTCCTTGTTTATCCCCGCCAATTGGATAACTTACGGGAAATGTCTTTAAAAAATCTTTGGCATCTTGTGGATTTTCATCCACATTAATGGCAATAATTTCAAAATTTTGATGGGCTAATTCAGTACGCATTTTTTCCAATAAAGGCAAAGAAATACGACAAGGCGGACACCATGACGCCCAAAAATCAAGATAAATGACTTTACCTTGATAATCAGATAATTGAATGATTTTATCACCTGATAAATTAGATAAGCTAAAAGCGGGGGCTTTATCGCCTTTAGAAAGCGCCCATAAAGAAGAGTAAGAAACACATAAAAAAATAAAACATAAAGAACGTAACATAAAATTATTGCCAAATTAAGATTGAAAAGTATCGTTTACAACTTTAGACTATAATTTATTTTATTCTTTAATGTTTCAGGTCTGTTTTAATTTATGTTTACAAAAATCACGTATTGTTTTTTATGTTTATTTAGTGTGCAATCTGTTTTAGCAATTGATGCAACTTATGACGGGGCTGAGGGTATTCGGGCGCAAGTTTTTGAACCCAATTGTTTAACTTGTCATACCACAGGTTTTTCTTTTAGCCAAAGACGAGGCGCGCCTTCTTCGGTTAATTTTGATAATTACCAATCTGCTTTAAAATCAGCAGAACGTATTATTGCCAGACGTAATAGTATGCCACCAACCACGACTAATCCACCTCGTTTAACAGAAACACAACGGGATGCTTTATTAGCTTGGCAAAAAGCGGGATTTCCAGAAGAAGCGACAGAAACTCCGATTAAAGCCACTTTCACCTTTAATGATAATGTATTAAAGATCCCAACTTTAAGCGCGGTTGATATTGGTTTTTTTGCGGCTGATTTAAAAGTCATTGCCGAAAACCCGTTTGTTTTAGAAGTGATTAGTTTAACGGAGTTAGAACAAAATATTGACATCCCTGTTGCCAGTTTTGTGAATAATGAGATTGGAATTCCTGATCTTGAAGTTTCAGATGGTAATCGAGTGATTGGACATTTTAATGTTATTTTACGCTTAACCAATACCGAACCTTTCCAATTTAATTTGATCCAAGCGCGCGAATTATAAAATGGCGATTGAAATAGAACGTAAATTTTTAGTGATTAATGACCTTTGGAAAAACCAAGTACAAAGCGAAACTCGCTTGCAACAAGGTTATTTTACAGAGGGAAAAACACGTTCTATTCGAGTTAGAACGGGCAATAATAAAGCCTTTTTAAATATTAAGAGTAAATTAGATGAACAAGGCATGCAGCGTCTTGAATTTGAATATGAAATTCCGCTGGAAGATGCACAAATCATGTTAGATAAAGTGGTCTTAAAACCCATTATTGATAAAACTCGTTATAAAGTCTTACATGCGGGCATGATTTGGGATTTAGATGTTTTTGCGGGTGATAATCAAGGTTTGATTATGGCTGAAATTGAACTTGAAGATATTAATCAAAGTTTTAACTTGCCAGCTTGGGCAGGAGCGGAAGTTTCGGATGATCATCGTTACTATAATACAAATTTAATAAGTCATCCTTATAAACAATGGTAAAAATAACCTCTTTAAGCTTACTCTTCTTTATTTTTTTTCTTAATAGTGCTTGCCAACAAGTCGATCCTGAAATTATCCGCTTTGGTATTCCAACCCCGCCTAAACAATTAGATCCCCGTTTAGCCACCGATGCGGTTTCAAGCCGAATTAACCGTCTTTTATATCAACGACTGGTTGATTTTAATGCCCAATTAAAAGCGGTTCCAAGTTTAGCCACATGGCAAAAAATCAGCCCATTACAATATCGTTTTACTTTAAAACAACCCTTTAGTTTATTCACTAATGGACAACCCCTAACAACGGAAGATGTTAAAGCCACTTATCTCAGTATTTTAGATAAAAAAACGGCTTCTCCGCATCGTAGTTCCATTGCAATGATTAAAAAAATCAAGATTATAGATACTAAAACCCTTGATTTTATTTTGACTCAAGCTGATCCTCAATTTCCGAGTTATTTAGTGATGGGGATTTTACCTAAAAAACAACTAAAAAGTGCCCATTCTTTTACAGATAAACCTTTAGGAAGCGGGTATTTTGAATTTCTTAAACGTTTTGCCAATAGTGAAATATTAATTAAAAGGCGCCAAGATCAACAAAAATTTCAATTTATTATTGATCGCAATCCCACGGTTCGAGTATTAAAATTACAAAAAGGAGAAATTGATTTATTACAAAATAATTTACCCCCTGAAATGATTGCTTATTTAAATAAACAACCCCATCTCAATTTAACCAAAGGGGCGGGCAGTAACTTTACTTATTTAGGATTTCAATTAGAAGATCCAATCGCGGGTAATTTATTAATTCGCAAAGCCATTGCTCATGCCATTAATCGTCCTTTAATTTTAGAATATTTATTAGCGGGAAGGGTGGCGGGCAGTATTTTTCCGCCTGAACATTGGTTAGGAATGGATCTCAAAGGATTAGATTATAATCCTGAATTGGCGCGCCAATATTTAAAACAGGCGGGCATCAGCACCTTAAAAATTACTTATAAAACATCTAATGATCCGTTTCGTATTCGTATTGCAACGGTGATTCAAAACCAATTAAAAGCAGTGGGTATTGAGGTTAAAATTCAAAGTTATGATTGGGGGACTTTTTTTGGTGATATTAAAAATGGGCGCTTTCAAATGTATAGTTTGACTTGGGTTGGTATTAAAAGCCCTGATATTTTTCATTATATTTATCATTCAGATTCTAAACCGCCCAAAGGTGCTAATCGCGGGCGTTTTAGTTCCAAAGAAGTGGATCAACTCATTGAACAAGGAAAATTATTAACGGATAGCGAACAACAAAAAGCCGTATATCAAGAATTACAACAAAAAATATTTAATCAACTAGTTTATATTCCACTGTGGTATGAAGATAATTATTTTGCCGCTCGAAATAATATTTCAGGTTATCAATTAGCATTAGATGGAAATTATGATGCTTTGTTTTATACTTACAAACAATAACCTTATCATTTAAAGGTTACATTTACGCTCTTGGAAATCCATAGTACAATCCGTCTTTATATTAACTCCATAACTCAATGTAGGAACTTCAATTTTGGATATTTCAATCTCTCTTGTTTTAATCGCGATTTCCGCGATTATTATTGCTAAAGCCTGTGATGGTTTTGAAGCCGCCGCAGATTATTTAGGTCGTAATCTCAGCGAAGGCGTTAAAGGCGCCTCTATTAATGCGGTGGGTAGCTCAATGCCTGAATTATTTACCACCTTTATCTTTCTGTTTGTCTTTGCGGATACCAGTGGTTTTGCGGGCGGAATTGGAACAACCGCAGGAAGCGCGGTTTTTAATACCATGATTATTCCCGCTGCCAGTATTTTAGCGGCTATTTGGATGTTTAAAATTGCCGCCATTCAGGTTTCTAGAAAAGTTATTTTGCGTGATGGCTTAATGCTGATTGCGGCCGAATTTATTTTAATTGTGACCATTGGTGATACCTTAAAATGGTGGCACGGTTTAATGCTGATGTTATTATATTTGGCTTATGCAGGTTATATGTTTGCTTCAATGAAAAAGAAAGAAGTGGATGAAACAGAACCAGAAGAGGAGGATGATGAAGACAGTGAACCTGTGGGTAATCGCGTCTTAGCTTTCCTTAAATTAGATCTAGAAAGCGCCATTATTGGAGATGCCAAATTAAAAACCAGTAATGCTTGGTTATTGTTATTTTTTGCCACCGTTTTTATTGCCTTAGCTTGTTATATTTTAGTTTTTGGTTGTGAAAAATTTGGACATGCAATGGGGATTCATGGTTATTTTGTTGCTGTTATCTTAGCCGCCGCTGCCAGTAGTATTCCTGACACCATCTTATCTATTAAAGATGCTAGAAAAGGCAATTATGATGATGCCGTTTCAAATGCTTTAGGCAGTAATATTTTTGATATTTGTTTTGCCTTAGGTTTACCGCTGTTTGTTTACACTTTAATGTATGGTTCTATTACCATGCCACCCGCAATGGTTGATCATATTTCAGAATTACGGGTATTATTATTAATTTTAACCATTTGTGCCTTTTTGTTATTTTATTTTGGGCGTTCAATGGGAAAAGCCAAAGCAATGGCACTTTTAAGTCTTTATGTCGTCTTTACTATTTATATTATTGCCCGTGCCTATGAAGCAGAATGGATCGAACCTGTTGCTCATGGATTACATGTGATTCAAAGCGTATTGCAATAAATAAACATTTACCCCACCAAACTTAGGAATTTTTAACACCATGCTTTCAAATTTTTTACAACAAGCGCGTTCCAAAATGAATGATTTAAAAAACGAAGCGCTTAAATATAAATCCAAAGACTTTTTAAATGCCGCCTTAGGCGGAAGCGCCCTTGTTATTGTGGCAGACGGCAAAATTGATCCCCAAGAAAAAGTTAAAATGATGGCTTTTATTGAAAATCATCCCGCCTTATCCGTTTACAATACTTCCGAAGTTGTTAAAACTTGGAAAGATTTTATTGATACCTTAGAAATGGATGCTGATATTGGCAGCGCTAAAGCAATGACCGCAATTGGTAAAATCAAAGGCAAAGAAGATCAAGCCAAATTAGTTTTAAGAATGGTTTGTGCTATTGGGGCTTCAGATGGCGATTTTGATGCCGATGAAAAACGCGTTGCAGGTCAAATTGCCACGGAGTTAGGATTAAATCCAGCCGAGTTTGATCTTTAAAATATGAAACTAGCACTCTTTGATTTTGATGAAACTTTAATTCAAGAAAACTCTTTAAGTTGTTTATTTAAAACAGTTTCAGGAAAGGATGCGTTATTTCCTGATGTTTTCTCCTTAGCTTTTAATTGGCGAACTTATAAAAATGGCATTAAATATTCCATTCGTAATCGTCTTTATGCTCGCTGTTTAAAAGGCGTAAGTGAAGATTCAATTATTAAAGCAGGTGAGTCTGCGGCACAAGTATTACATCCATTAGAAGCCGTTGTTGAGCAATTAAAACAACTTAAAGCCCAAAATTATACAATTTGGATTGTGACCGCAACGCCCACTTTATTTGTTAAGGCGATTGCACAACAATGGGATTGGCCCGTTGATCTTGTGGTTGGAACGGAACTTTATCAAACAGAGGGGATCTATACAGGGAAGTTTGATTTAGAATGTATGAAACAAGAAAAAGTACGGCGGGTTAATGAAGTCATAGCCGAAATACAAATTAAACCCAGTATTGAAATCGCTTATGGTAATCTCCCTGTTGATATTCCCATGTTAGAAATGGCGACAAAAAAACGTTATGCTGTAAAAGGCAAACAATTCTTTCTTTATAAATAATTTTTAAAGGTAAAAAAATGACAGTATCATTACAAAAAGGCGGCAATGTAAGTCTAGATAAAGCAGCCCCTGGTATGACTAAAATGCGTATTGGTTTAGGTTGGGATGCTCGTGCAACAGATGGCGCAGGATTTGATTTAGATGCCAGTATTTTTTTACTAAAATCAGATGGTAAAGTACGCGCAGATAATGATTTTATTTATTATAATAATTTAAAATCAAGTGATGGTTCAGTAATTCATCAAGGCGATAATTTAACAGGTGATGGCGACGGTGATGATGAAGTTGTTGAAGTAGATTTATCCAAAGTTCCTGCAGATGTTAATAAAATTGCGGTCACCGTAACAATTCATGATGCCGAAGCCCGCAAACAAAATTTTGGTCAAGTTTCTAATGCCTTTATGCGCATTGTGAACCAAGATTCTAATGAAGAAATTGCTCGTTATGACCTAAGTGAAGATTATTCTGTTGAAACCGCGATGATTTTTGGCACTATTTATTTACATAATGGCGAATGGAAATTTAAAGCCATTGGACAAGGCTATGAAGGCGGGTTAAAAGCTTTAGCGGTGGGTTATGGTATTAATTTATAATAACTCATCATTTTAAGTAAAAAAAAGAGGAGTATAAAATGGCAGTATCACTACAAAAAGGCGGTAACGTTAGTCTTGACAAAGCCGCACCTGGAATGACTAAAATCCTCATTGGATTAGGTTGGGATGAGCGGACAACGGATGGCGTTGAATTTGATTTAGACGCCAGTGTTTTTTTATTAAAAGCCGATGGCAAAGTCCGTGCAGATAATGACTTTATTTTTTATAATAATTTAACTTCAAGCGATGGTTCTGTGGTTCATCAGGGTGATAATCGGACAGGCGATGGCGATGGCGATGATGAAGCGGTTGAGATTGATTTATCTTTAGTACCTGCGGATGTTGATAAAATTTCGGTGACGGTGACCATTCACGATGCCGTGGCACGGAATCAAAATTTTGGTCAAGTTTCCAATGCCTTTATGCGGGTTGTTAATAATGAATCCAATGAAGAAATTGCCCGTTATGACTTAACCGAAGATTATTCGATTGAAACGGCGATGATTTTTGGTGAAATTTACCGCCATAGTGGTGCTTGGAAGTTTAAAGCCGTGGGTCAAGGGTATGAAGGTGGATTAAAAGCCTTAGCAGTAGGTTATGGTATTCATATTGGTTAATCAACCCAATGGCGCGGGTTTTGCTCGCGTTGACTTTATTTTATAATGAATAAAAAAATTCAAGCAGGGATTTTAGATTTATCTTTTTCTATGGGGCAAGCTAGATTAGATGAATTAATGGCTTTTGCCAGTCGAGAAAACCATAAACGGGGATTTTTATTTGTTAGCAAAGTTTTAGGAAAACATATTCCTGTTCAACCTCAAAAAATGCGCGAAATTTACAATGAATTAGCACTGCTTTGTGAACTTAATCAAGACGCTTATATTATTGGTATGTCTGAAACGGCAACAGGATTGGGGGCGGGAGTTGCAGATAGCTTAGCTCGTCAAAATCCACGATTAAATATCTATTATCAACACACCACCCGCCATCAATTAGATTATCCGCTTTGGTTTAGTTTAAATGAAAGTCATTCTCATGCGGTTGATCATCTTTTATATGAACCTGATAGTCAATTAAAAACAGAAATTTGTGCAACCAAACAACTTATTTTAGTTGATGATGAAATTTCAACAGGTAAAACCTTATTACAACTTGCTTTAGGGATTATTAAAAAAATTCCCGCTATTAAATCACTGACCATTGTTACTTTAGTCAGTTGGTTAAAAGAAAGTGATTTAGCGGCTTTTGATAAATTAGGCATTCCTGTTAAATTTATTGAATTAATCAAAGGTGAATTTAATTTTAAGGCAAATCCTGATTTTAATGTTCAATTACCTGAAAATATTGATAAAGCCCTTTGTACGCAAAAATCAAGAACTGATTTAGGACGTCTTGCTTTAAAAATGCCTTATCAACTAAAAACCAGCGAGTTTAAAGCAGAAAATAAAGCTTGTGTCGTGGTTGGAACAGGAGAACATTTATATCTGCCATTTTTAGTGGCAGAAACACTAAGTGCAACAACGGACGTTTTATTTCAATCAACCACCCGCTCGCCTATTTTAGAAGGCGATGCCATTCAGCATAAAATCAGCTTTGATAATGGGGCGGGTAAACAGCATTTTATTTACAATTTACCTTTGGATCGTAAAGTATTCGTATTATGTGAAAATAATTCGTGTCCTGAACAAGTTTTATTATGAATCCCATAAGAACCATTGTTTTTACGGATTTGGATGATACCTTAATTCAAACAAAACATAAAATTCCGCAAGGTGCTAATTTTTCACTGGGTGCTACAGATCAAGCGGGTAGGGCACTGTCTTTTTTTACTCAAGCGCAACAACGTTTATTGGCTTTATTTGAACATCAAAAAGCGTTAATTATTCCTGTAACAGGGCGTGATACTAAGGCTTTAAATCGGGTACAGTATCTATTTAATGATTATGCCATTGTTTCACATGGGGCTTTAGTATTAAAAAACAATCAATTAGAACCAGATTGGTTAAAACAAATTAATTCTGATTTAGCCCATTGGGCGCCTTTATTAGAACAAAATAATCAACAAATTCAACAGATTATTCAAACCCATCATTTAAATGCGCGTGTTCGAGTGGTCATTGACCAACAAGTTCCCGCTTATGTTTCTATTAAAGGAGAGGGCAGGGCGCTGGCTGTTATTAAACAATATAACACCTTAAGAAAAGACTTTAGAATTCATGAAAATGGACGCAATCATGCGTTACTTCCACCTTATACAAGCAAAAAAAAGGCCGTTCAATATTTACAAGAAAAATTAGCCATTAATAAAAATGATTTAGTCATTGGGCTAGGGGATAGTTTATCTGATCTGCCTTTTATGCAAGCCTGTCAATTTTCAATGGTTCCCAATACCAGCCAAATCTCAAGACAATTAAATAATGTCTCAATTTAACCCGCCTTTGGTCGGAAGTTATGCGCCTGAAGATTGTCTTTTTTTATTAAAACCCATTAAAGCAAACTATCAAACGATTGAAAATAAAGAAAAACTAATTCAATCAGGTCAAATGCATTATTCAGAAATAATTAATAAAGAAAGCGCGCCTAGTGCGCTTTATACAGATCTTTTTTTGAAAATGACCCAACAGTATAAAACCCGTTTAGCCCGAGAAGTAATGCGTTTAGCAACTTTAATTTGTCAACAACGCCAAAATCAAAAACAATTAGTTTTAGTTTCTTTAGCAAGAGCGGGAACGCCTATTGGTGTTTTATTACAAAAAACCTTACGAGATTTATTACAAAAAAACAGTGTTCATTATAGTTTATCTATTATTCGAGATCGTGGAATTGATAGCGTTGCTTTAGATTATTTATTAGCCCAAGGTTATGATCCTGAAAGTCTTGTTTTTATTGATGGTTGGACGGCAAAAGGCGTCATTACTCGAGAATTACACCAAGCCGTTAAACAATATAATCAATTAAAACACGTTAATATTTCCCCGCAATTATTTGTTATTTCAGATATTGGCGGTACCGCAGATATTCAAGCCACTTTTGATGATTATACGATCCCGAGCGCATTGCTTAACTCCACTGTTTCAGGCTTAGTTTCGCGTTCTATTTTAAATCAACAAATTACTAAAAATGATTTCCATGGTTGTGTTGTTTATCAGCATTTAAAAGAATATGATTTATCTCATTGGTTTATTGAACAAATTATGGCAGAAGTAACAAAGGATGATTTAGCCCCTAACCCGCCTAATATTAAAAAACAGCGTTATCATGAAACCCAAGATTTTTTACAGTTAATAATGGCAAAGTATGATATTTCAGATATTAACCGTATTAAACCTGGAATTGCCGAAGCCACCCGTGTTTTATTAAGGCGAGTTCCTGATCAATTACTCATTAAATCTGAAAATGATATTAATGTGACTCATCTAAAACAATTGGCAATAGAAAAACAAATCCCTATTGAAATCGTTAAAAATATGCCGTTTGGCGCTTGTGCTTTAATTAAAGATGTCCGTTAAAAAATCCAAGCAAGTTCATTACTTTGACTTAGGGGCATCGCTTTATACACCATCAACTCATCCCGCCTTATTAAATCGTTTACAACATGGTATGACGGGGTTACGCTCAATGGTGGTTTGTCTTGAAGATGCCATTAAAGAAAGCGAATTAGCACAGGCATTAGAGAATTTAAACCAAGCTCTAAATGAATTACAACCCACGCCGCAATTAAAGCGTTTTATTCGTCCGCGTAATTCTCAAATCTTTGAACAAATATTAAATAATAAAAATATTGATAAAATAGATGGTTTTATTTTACCTAAATTTGATTTAAATAGCCTTGAACTTTATAAAGCGGTTTTAAAAAAACAATCTCGAATTATTCCAATTATGCCGACGCTGGAAACACCGCAAGTTTTTGATCCTCAAGCCATGATCTTATTAGCTCAACGCTTGCAATCATGGCGACAAGGAATTATTTGCTTGCGCATAGGCGGTAATGATTTAATGAATATTTTAGGCATTAAACGGATGTGGGGATTCACTATTTATGATACGCCGTTACGGGGTTTAATTGATCAATTAGTGATTCAATTTAGAACTCAAGGATTTGAATTATCTGCCCCTGTGTTTGATTTTATTGATGATACTGAAACATTAAAAAAAGAAATTGCGTTAGATTTAGCCTATGGATTTTTTTCTAAAACTGCCATTCACCCGATTCAAATCCCAATTATTGAAGCCGCTTTTTTTGATTTTACTCAAAACCAATTAGCGCAGGCGCAAAGTGTTTTAAATAAACAAGCAACCGCTGCTTTTAAATTAAATGGACAAATGATGGAACCAAGTTGCCATCAAGATTGGGCGCGGCGTGTGGTGCAATTTGCTAAACGATATCAAGACAGCAAAGCCGTTGATTTTAAGCTAAAATAGAAGTAACTAAATTTTAATTTAAGCTGTATGAATAATGATGACAAAAGCCACTTTAACGATTGATAATAAACAACTCGAACTTGATATATTAACAGGTACAGACGGACCTCAAGCCATTGCCATGGCGCCTCTTTATAATCAACATGGATTTTTCTCCTATGATCCAGGGTTTAGTTCAACAGCAAGTTGTAAAAGCGGATTAACTTATATTGATGGTGAAAAAGGCATTTTACGCTATCGAGGTTATCCGATTGAGCAACTGGCTGAAAACAGTAATTATTTAGAAGTTGCGCATTTATTGCTTTATGGTGAATTACCTAATACCCAAGAAAAAGCCAACTTTGAAGGGGCGATTACTCACCATACGATGGTAAATGAATATATTACGCGTTTTTATGAAGGATTTCATTATAATGCGCATCCAATGGCGATTATGATTGGGGTTACAGGATCATTATCCGCTTTTTATCATGATTCATTAGATGTCCATGATCCGCGTCATCGAGAAATTAGCGCTCATCGCATGATTGCTAAAATGCCCACCATTGCTTCAATGGCTTATAAAAAGAATATTGGCGAACCTTTTGTTTATCCACGTAATAGCATGGGTTATTGTGAGAATTTCTTACATATGATGTTTTCAACCCCTTGCGAACCTTATATTCCTGATCCTTTAGCCATTAAAGCTTTAAATTTACTGTTTATTTTACATGCTGATCATGAACAAAATGCCAGTACTTCAACCGTCCGAATGGCGGGAAGCTCGGGAGCAAGTCCTTTTGCTTGTATTGCGGCGGGTATTGCTTCACTTTGGGGACCTGCACATGGCGGGGCAAATGAAGCAGTATTAAAAATGTTAACTGAAATAGGGGATGTTTCTAATGTTAATAAATATATTGAACGGGCTAAAGATAAAGAAGATAGTTTTAGATTAATGGGATTTGGACATCGGGTTTATAAAAATCATGATCCACGAGCTACCATTATTCGTAAAGTGTGTTATGAAGTATTAGATAAATTATCTGATAAAAATAACCCATTATTTGAACTGGCTATGAAACTTGAAGAAATTGCCCTTAAAGATGAATATTTTATTGAACGGCGTTTATATCCAAATGTTGATTTTTATTCTGGTATTATTTATCGGGCTTTAGGGTTTCCCGATAGTATGTTTACGGTATTATTTGCCATTGCAAGAACCGTTGGCTGGATTTCACATTGGAGTGAAATGTTTAAAGATCCAGATCAACGCATTGATCGTCCCAGACAAATTTATACAGGACCCAATAAACGCGATTATAAACCAATGGATAAAAGATAATTAAAATGAAAGGTATTATTTTAGCAGGCGGAAGCGGGACACGGCTTTATCCCATTACCAAGGGTATTTCAAAACAGCTTGCCCCTATTTATGATAAACCCATGATTTATTATCCGCTGTCCGTTTTGATGCTGGCGGGAATTACTGAAGTTCTTATTATTTCAACCCCTCAAGATTTACCCCAATTTAAAGCATTATTGGGAAATGGTTCAGATATTGGCATGGTATTTTCTTATAAAGTACAACCCTCGCCTGATGGATTAGCTCAAGCTTTTATTATTGGGGAAGATTTTATTGGGGATGATGATGTTTGTTTGGTTTTAGGAGATAATATTTTTTATGGTCATGGTTTGGTTGACATGTTGGAAACAGCGGTAAAAGATACTCAACAAGAAAAGAAAGCCACCATTTTTGGTTATTATGTTAAAGATCCTGAACGTTATGGTGTTGCCGATTTTAATGAACAAGGTCAAGTCACCAGTATTGAAGAAAAACCCGAGAATCCAAAAAGTCATTATGCGGTTGTGGGACTTTATTTTTATCCTAATAGTGTGATTGAAATTGCTAAAAAGGTAGAACCTTCGGAACGCGGAGAATTAGAAATAACCACAGTTAATCAAGTTTATTTAGCCGCTCAAAATTTAAAAGTCGCTTTAATGGGGCGGGGTTATGCTTGGTTGGATACGGGAACCCATGAAAGTTTATTAGAAGCTTCCAATTTTATTCAAACTATTGAAAATCGCCAAGGTTTAAAAGTGGCTTGTATTGAAGAAATTGCTTATGAAATGGGATATATAAGTAAAGAACAATTAATAAAATTGGCTCAACCTTTAAAAAAGAATCAATATGGTCAATATTTATTAAGCCGAGCGAGCTTGTAATGAATTTTATTAGAACCCGTATTCCTGATGTTATTATTATTGAACCTAAAATACATGGAGATAATCGAGGGTATTTTATTGAAACCTTTCGGCAAGATAAATTAGATAATTTTTTAGGTTTTAAACTCAATTTTTGCCAAGATAATGAATCAAAATCAAGTAAAGGAGTATTGCGAGGTTTACATTATCAACTAGCGCCTGCGGCTCAAACAAAACTGGTTCGGGTTATTCAAGGACGGGTTTTAGATGTGGCGGTTGATATACGCGAAGGGAGTTCGACGTTTGGTCAATATATTAGTGTGGAATTAACTCAAGAAAATAAACGCCAATTATTGGTGCCTCAAGGATTTGCCCATGGCTTTCTTGTTTTAGAAGATAATACAACTTTTTGTTATAAGGTTGATAATTATTATTCTCCCGAAAATGATCGAGGAATAGCATTTAATGATCCTGCATTAAATATTGATTGGGGAATGGATTTTGCGGAGTTGAAATTATCAGAGAAAGATACTCAACAACCTTTGTTTAAGGATGCTGAGTATTTTGATGCTATTTTTTAGCATCCCGTTCTTTGACTTCTTTGATTACTTCTTCGGCGACATTATTAGGACAAGCCGAATAATGGGAAAATTCCATAGAGAATTGTCCGCGTCCTGAAGTCATGGTTCGTAAATCACCAATATAACCAAACATTTCGCTTAACGGGGCTTCTGCCTTAATCCGTACGCCTGTAACACCTGCTTCTTGTTCTCTGATCATGCCGCGACGACGATTTAAATCACCAATAACATCACCCACATGGGCTTCTGGTGTAAATACATCAACTTTCATAATCGGTTCAAGTAACTGTGGACCCGCTTTTGGAATAGATTGACGATAAGCACCCCGCGCGGCGATTTCAAAAGCAACGGCAGAAGAATCCACGGCATGATAACCCCCATCCAATAAAGTGATTTTAACATCTAATAATGGGAAACCTGCTAATACGCCTTTTTCCATCATATTGGCAAACCCTTTTTCAATGGCAGGCCAGAATTCACGCGGTACATTCCCGCCTGTTACTTTTGATTCAAATTCAAACCCGCTATTTTGCTCACCAGGTTCAATCATATAATCAATTTTACCATATTGACCTGAACCACCCGATTGTTTCTTATGGGTATAGCTGTCTTCAAGGGTTTTGGTAATGGTTTCACGATAAGCCACTTGAGGTTTACCAACATTTACATCAACCCCATGAGTTCTTTTTAGAATATCAATTTTGATATCTAAATGTAGTTCTCCCATGCCTTTTAGAATAGTTTCACCACTATCTTGGTCTGTTTCAACCCGAAAAGAAGGATCTTCTTGCGTCATTTTATTAATCGCAATCCCCATTTTTTCAGCACCCGCTTTGTCTTTAGGCGCAATCGCAATTGAAATAACAGGTTCAGGGAAAACCATCGGTTCTAACGTTGCAGGATTTTTAACATCACAAAGGGTATGTCCCGTTTGTACATTTTTAAGTCCCACAAGGGCAATAATATCACCTGCTTGAGCGCTATCTAAATTTTTCACATCATCCGCATGCATTTCAACTAAACGACCAATTCGTTCAGTTTTACCTGTAAATGAGTTGAGTACCGTCATGCCTTTTTCAATTTTACCTGAATAAATACGAGTAAAAGTTAAAGCACCATAGCGATCATCCATAATTTTAAAGGCTAAAGCACGTAATGGTTTGTCAGGATCAACAATGGCAAATTCACCTGTTTCATTACCTTCTTTATCCACTTCTGGTTGCGGATCTACTTCAACTGGATTGGGTAAATAATCAACCACCGCATCTAAAATTAATTGCACACCTTTATTTTTAAAAGCAGAACCACAATAAGTCGGGAAGAAGTTTAATTTCCGCGTACCTTGACGAATACACTTTTTAAGTGTTTCCATTGAAGGTTCTTCGCCTTCAAGATAAGCTTCCATCGCATCATCATCTTCTTCAAGGGCTTGTTCAATCAATGCTTCACGATATTCTTCAACTTTATCAACCATATCGGCTGGCACATCTTGAATTTCGTAGTTTTCGGCATCGTCTGAATTTTCCCAAACCCATGCTTTACGGCTGAGTAGATCAACCATACCAACAAAACCATCTTCTTCGCCAATAGGTAAAACCATCACAAGGGGATTAGCACCTAAAACATCTTTAACTTGTTTTACAACACGATAAAAATCAGCGCCTAACCGATCCAATTTATTAACAAAGATAATCCGTGCAACTTTTGAGTCATTTGCATAGCGCCAGTTGGTTTCTGATTGCGGTTCAACCCCGCCAGAACCACAGAAAACACCTACGCCGCCATCTAATACTTTAAGCGAACGATAAACTTCAATCGTAAAGTCAACATGTCCAGGAGTATCAATAATATTTAGATGGTGACCATTCCATTCGCAACTGGTTGCTGCGGATTGAATGGTAATACCCCGTTCTTGTTCTTGCTCCATAAAATCTGTTGTTGCCGCACCATCATGCACTTCACCTGTTTTATGAATTTTACCCGTTAATTTTAGTATGCGCTCAGTTGTGGTTGTTTTACCCGCATCAACGTGTGCAAAGATGCCGATGTTTCTATAAAGGCTCAGATCTTTCATTTTTTATTCTCTAAAAGTGTAAAATATCATTTTATGGTTAAGTGAATGCGTTGTTATTTTCAATAATAACGCGGCGTCAAATTGCTTATAATAAGCAATAAGCTGGCAAGAATATCATGAAATGGATTGGAATAAGCAATTTTTTTTAGGTAATATGGCTTCAATATTTTAAAAATCAAAAAAATTAGAGAACCTGAAAATGCAATATAGCAATCCTGAACTCCCAGAAGGAATTAATACCAGCAAAGATCATCCCCTAAAAGAATTTTTTATTCTAACCATGGGAATATTGAGTATTTTTATCCTTGTTTTATTAATATTATCTTATCTAGCAAATCATTTTGCCAGTGCGATTCCTTTTAAGGCAGAAGTTGCTTTTACCAATGAAATTAAAGATCACTTTTTTACCCAAAAAATCAAGAAAAATTCTGATCAAAAAACGCAACAATATTTACAAGATTTAGCGAATAAATTAAGTAAAGCCGAAGCCTTACCTAAATCAATGAAAATCATTGTACATTATCAAGCGGATGAAACCATTAATGCCTTTGCGACTTTAGGGGGACATATTTTTATGTTTAAAGGACTGTTACAAAAGTTACCCAATGAAAATGCGGTTGCAATGGTATTAGCTCATGAAATTGCCCATATTAAAAATCGTCATCCAATTAAAGGCATGGGGCGGGGAATTGTGATTGGATTGGCTTTAACTATGATTAATGGTTCTATTGGAAATAGCTTGGCTGAACAGGCTTTTAGTGGAGCGGGTGGATTAACTGGACTTACTTTTAGCCGCGATCAAGAAATGGCGTCTGATAATGAGGCATTACAAGCCTTATTAAAATATTATGGGCATGTTAATGGCGCTCGTGCTTTATTTGATGTTTTAGAAAAAGAAAATCAAGGCATTCAAATACCCGCCTTTTTAAGTACCCATCCATTATCCATACAACGGATTGAATATATTAATCAATTTCAACAACAACATCAGGAAAAGCAACAAGACTTAACGCCATTACCTGCTTATTTCTTAAAATAAATCAAATTTTCTGCGATAAAACAAAAAGCCAACCAGTGACGAAATTAATAACATAAGTATGAATAGATTATATTTTGTCATTGTTGGAACAGGATTTACACTACTACTTGTTGCTATTCTTGAACATATTTGTAGAGCGCCATCACTACTAGCAAAACCAAAATTAGCAGGGTTTAGCCAAGTAACGCCTGGAGTCGTTGTAGCAAAAGAACCATTGGCAATTCCATTAATTGGATCAACGACTCCTTGTGGTATATTAGCTGTTTTATTTGTTTCCGCACTACTATTATTATAAAATTCAACCCAATAGGTTCCTGCAGGTAATGTAACGGGTGTATTTAATGTTAAAACACTCCGATATATATTAAAAGTTGTATTTCCAGTACCAAATACTTGACCACTATCAACTCGTTGATTTGGAACATTCGTTTCTGTGGCAATAACGGTACCTGGTAATCCTGTCGCATCATTATGAATAATAACCGTCCAAATATCAGAGGTTAGTGGCGTATTACTATTAAGATATATTACCGAAAGAACAAACTCAGTAATTGTTTCTGGACTTGTTAATACAAAATTATCCGCAACCGTTTGCTGTGTTGAACCCGTTAAAGCAGCACAATCTGGACAATTAGCATCTGCTGTAAATACAATGCCTGTAGGAGACACACTTTGATCAAGTATTAGCTTGCCACTACAAAATTGAGGCAGGGCAAAGCTATAGCTGGGAATAATAAAAGATGCAATTATAAATAAAAATGCCGTAAAGTGTTTTAACATTGATTAATCCAAAATATTAAGTGATTGTAAAACTAGGAAATAAGTATACTGCAATATTTTAATTATATTTTATTTATTTAGCAATTCTGGGTTAATATATTGATTTTAAGGGGAATAAAAATTAAAAAAAATATTTGGTTGCTTTCCGCCTATCGTTCTGATAGCCATGCGGCTTGGGCGGATTGGTTGGTGGCTAATTTTAAACAATTTAATTGGTCTAAAGTTGAATTATCGGGGCGCCATTTTCGGTGGCGGATTCGGGGTAATCCATTATCTTGGTTAAATAAATTACCAGAAAATAATCCTGATTTAATTTTAGCCACCTCAATGGTCGATCTGGCAACGCTTAAAGGTTTAAATCCTCGCCTTGTGAATATTCCTTGTCTTTATTATTTTCATGAAAATCAATTTGCTTATCCAATTAGTAAACATCAACTAGAATCTATTGAACCTAAAATGGTTCAACTTTATGGGGCTTTAAGTGCGGATTTATGTTTTTTTAACTCCGCTTTTAATCAAAGTTCTTTTTTACAAGGTGTTGATAATTTACTTAATAAATTACCTGATGAAGTTCCCCCGCATATTGTTGAATTATTAGCCCAAAAAAGCCAAGTTTTACCTGTCGTTATTCAACCGATTAAACAAACTCAAGAAAAAAATAAAAAATTAATTTTATGGAATCATCGTTGGGAATATGACAAAGCCCCCGAAATTTTTTATCAAGCCTTATTAATCTTAAAAGAACGCAAAATTGAGTTTCAATTGGCTTTATTAGGCAGCCGCCATATTCAAAAATCCCCCGCCTTACAACAGATTGAAACAGAATTGGACCCATATATTCTTTATAATGCCAAAGTCTCCAAAACCGATTATCAAAAAATATTATCTCAATCTGCCCTTGTTGTTAGCACCGCCATTCATGAATTCCAAGGTTTATCAATGTTAGAGGCGGTTAGTGCGGGCGCGGTTCCTGTAGTTCCCAATGATTTATGTTATCAAGAACAATATCCTGAATTTTATCGTTATCCTGCGGGGGATTATGGTGCCTTAGCGGATAAACTTGAGGCTTTTTTAAGTAAAGAAATAATCCCGCCTGTGGTTGATGCTTGGTATAATTCAGACATTATAAAAAACTGGCAGAAGACGCTTAATTTATTGTAAAAATGACCAAAACCCATCATCTATCCGCACAAATTTATTATGAAGACACCGATCATTCAGGCGCTGTTTATTACGCCAATTATTTAAAATATTTTGAACGTGCCAGAGAAGCCGTGATTGGTGTTCATTTTTTAGTTGATTTATGGGAACAGCAACAAATCGGATTTGCCGTTTATAAAGCCGAATTAACTTATCATGAAGCCGCAAAATTTGGTGATATTTTAGATGTGCGTTCAAGCTTAAAAATGGATGGTAAATACCGCATTGTTTGGCAACAAGATATTTGGCGACCTAATGGGGTTAAAGCGGCAGTTAATGGTCGAATTGAATTAGTTTGTTTAAAGGATGGGCGGCTAACTAAAATACCTGATGTGATTATTGAAAAATTAAGCCATAATAATCATCCAAATTTAAAATAAACCTAAACCTAAACCTAAAACTAAAAAAACCATGAAAACTTTAATATTATCTAAAAAAGACATCAGAGAAATAGCAACTCATATTGACATTCATCAGCTAATGGATGAAATGATTACGCGTCTTATGAGTGCATTTGAATCGTATGATGCCACTAAAATTAACATACCCGTACGAGATGGTTTTCAATATACTCATCCTACAGTAGGATTGGTTGAATGGATGCCAGCGATGACAGTGGGGGGGCGGGTTGCTGTTAAAACCGTAGGGTATCATCCAACCAACCCAAAACAACATAATTTACCAACCATTCTTTCCACCACTAGTGTCTATGATACGCAAACAGGTCATCTTATTGGCATTGTAGATGCCACTTTTTTAACAGCATTGAGAACGGGCGCAGCTTCTGCTATTGCTAGCAAGTTTATGGCCAACCCAGCATCAAAAATAATTGGGTTAATTGGAGCTGGAGCGCAAGCAGTGACCCAACTTCATGCTCTTTCACGGAATTTTTCTATAGAAAAAGTATTTGTTTATGATATTGATGCTAAAATTAGTAATGATTTTCTTAAGCGCATTGATTTCATGGGATTTAACGTTGACCAAGTTGTCGTCACATCGCTTGAAACTTTGCTAGAAATGTCTGATATTATTTGTACACAAACTTCTGTAGATATTGGCAAAGGTCCCGTTTTTAATGATTTTAAAACCAAGCCATGGCTTCATATTAATGCTGTTGGGGCGGATTTCCCTGGAAAAGTAGAACTCCCATTGTCTTTACTGAAAGGAAGTTTTGTGTGCCCAGACTTTCGCGAACAAGCGATTAAAGAAGGAGAATGTCAACAACTTTCTGCACCAGAAATCGGTCCCAATCTATTTGAGTTAGTGCAAAATGCGAAACAATATAATAATTTACCAGAACAGCGGACAGTATTTGACTCAACAGGATGGGCACTAGAAGATCTTGTTGCAGTAGAAATGCTAATGGAGATGGCGGCTGAATTAAATATTGGTACCTCTATTCAAATAGAAAGTATTTCAGCAGCCCCACAAAATCCTTATGAGTTTATTCTTTCAGAATCAGAAGAAACCTATCTTGATACAGAATACTTAGGTTTTGATACAAAAAGAGTGCAAAATGACGCTGACAAAAGAACAAATTAATTTCTATCATCAAGAAGGATATTTACTGGTTGAAAATAGTTTTTCATTAGATGATGTCAAAATTCTAAATCAGCAATGGGCAACTATTTACGCCACAGATACCCCAGGTAGGGTATTAGAAGAAGAAACAGATATTGTTCGTATGGTGCATGGTGTGCATAAAAACAATCCAGTTTTTAGTCGTTTGGTACAACACCCTAAAATGCTGATGCCCGCCATGCAATTACTGGATGATCATCAAGTTTATGTTCACCAATCTAAAATCAATGCCAAAATGGCTTTTGTTGGTGATGTTTGGGCTTGGCATCAAGATTATACTTTTTGGGCAAAAAAAGATGGCATGCCAAATCCCCATACCTTAAATGCAACTGTATTTCTAAGCGAGGTCAATGAGTTTAATGGTCCACTGATGGTCATTCCAAAAACCCATAAAATCGGACTTTATGACGATACAAAAAAAGAAGTCAACCTGCAAGAAGATGAACCAGATTGGATGTCACAGATGACCGTTAATCTTGAATATTCATTAGAGCAAGAAACCATTGCTCATTATGTTGAAAAATATGGGATTGTTGCGCCAAAAGGAGCGGCAGGATCAATATTATTTTTTCATCCCAGTATTTTTCATGGATCAGCCGCGAATATGTCTCCTGTTAATCGCGCATTGGCATTGATTTCGTACAATAGTGTTAAAAATAAATTACAAGATGTAAAAAATCCCCGCCCTTGGTTTTTAGCTAACCGAGACTTTACTCCTATTAGCCCCTTGAAAGATAATAGGTTAGATATAAAATGAATCAATATCAAACGACACAAACAACAGATATCCCTTTCAATCATAATTTAATAGATGGTATTATTTATGAGCCATTAACAACAAAACAACAACTTAACAATCTGAAGTTGTCGTTTGAAGCCCGAACCAGTGATATTTTTCTCTCCTCATATATGAAAAGCGGAACCCTTTGGAATATGCAGATGGTGCGGCTTATTATGCTTAAAGGGGAAGATCCTACGGATGATTTAAATCTTTTTGAATTTTGTCCTGTATTAGAAGAAATACCCAATAACGATTTTATAAAAGCATATCCATCACCAAGATGTATACATTCTCATATTCCCCATAACATACTGATACAGTCAATTAATAAGCAACAGCCGTGCAAATACATTTACACCGCCCGCAATCCAGGGGATGTGATGGTGAGTTTATATTATCATATCATTAGTAGGGAGCCATATAATTCAAGCGTATCATGGGATCGCTTTGTGCAATTATTTATGGCAGGAAAGGTGCCATATGGATCATGGTATGATCATGTGCTTGCTTGGTGGGCACAAAAAGACCGTTCAAATATATTATTTTTAAAATATGAAGATCGGTTAAATGATCCCCATGCAACAATACGTCAAATTGCTGATTTTATTGCTATTGATCTAACGGAAAAAGAAGTGCAAATGGTCGCTAAAAAAAGCAGTTTTTCAGCAATGAAAAATAATCGGCTGGCAAATGGTTCATGGATGAAACGAACTCCTAACAGTACAACCCAACATCTTCGTAAAGGCATTATTGGAGATTGGAAAAACCATTTGACAACAGAACAACTGGTTAGCTTTAAAAAACAATATAATGAGAAAACCCAAGGTACTGGAATTGACTTTGGCATTGAAAATTATTATTGATTTATAATTAATTTTGAATCCCAATGCTTTAATACTGTAAACTAACCCGCTCTAAACGCTCACATAATATGGATTATGGCAAATAAAGAAGAATCAGATCACGATGATGACGGGGGTCTTGCATTACAATCTGCAAAACCTAAACTTAAAAAACCCCCAATGTATAAAGTCCTTTTACTCAATGATGA
>Ga0256847_1000109_pt1 | contig 56768 bp, 40 predicted proteins | sample TeddybearmetaG_FD_189099 | JGI IMG/M metagenome (GOLD analysis project Ga0256847, IMG submission 189099) | Hydrothermal vent microbial communities from East Pacific Rise, Pacific Ocean - Teddybear | ecosystem: Environmental > Aquatic > Marine > Hydrothermal vents | place: Pacific Ocean: East... | reverse complement strand
TATATTTTTGATAAAAATTAGGCTAATTTAACACAATTTATGGTAATTGTTTTATTTAAGAAGAAGGATTAATACTCATAGTAGATTTCGACTGCGTTAAGGATAAACTTCTCAATCTTAGAATTTAAATCACATTATAGTTTTTACTTCTTTTGGTGTATTGCTTTTGGTCACTAAATATATTCCTGTAAAAATTAAAAGCGTTGCCAATATTTGTATCATATTTAAGGAATCACTTTTTGTAAGCAATGCATATCCCGAGGCTAACACTGGCTGTAAGTATATGAAAATACTAAGCGTAGTTGGTTTTAATTTTGACAAAGCAAAAATATTAAACAAATAGGCGAAAAACGTAGTAAAAACAACGATAAACCCTGCTTTCAAATAAATAGTAGACGGCATTTCCTGCCATTGTATTTCTTGTAACTCTGTAAAACCAAAGGGTAACACCATAAACAACCCAAACAAGTACATCCACTTGATAAAAGTAAGCGGATTGTATTTGTCTGTTAATCGTTTCACAATAATTAAGTAAAAACTGTATGCCGTAGCATTTATAAATATTAAAAAATTTCCTAATAGAGCATCCTTACTTGCACCAACCTCCTGTCCGTAAACAATTAAAATAAATGCACCAGCCAATCCTACAAAAATTCCGAATATTTTCAGAAATGTAACCTTTTCTTTTAAAATAATTGTAGAAAGTAGCAATACTAAAATTGGCGTAGTTAGCATCATTACTGATGCGTTTATAGGGGTTGTTAAACTCAAGCCTTTAAAAAAAGTTAGCATATTTAGTGTTGTACCAAAAATGGCAGCTAGAAATATTCTAAAATAATCTTTCCGTTCAATGTGTTCTTTTGCCACAAAAAAACCTATAATCCAAAAAAGAATTGCTGCCCCAAAAACTCTTAATACAATAAATGCATAAGGTTTGATGTACAATGGCATCACGTCTTTAGCCACTGTAAAGCTTATTCCGTAAATCAATGCTGCTAAAAAAGCAAGGATTAATGCGCCATTTCTTGAATTCATTTGTTCTTATACAAATTTAATTATAAAACAAAAAGTAATGATGATGCCTTAGTTACTGAACTAAGCGACATCATCATTACTTAATTTTAATGTCCCGAAGTTTCGGGACTGCCTTCGCAGGAATGACAATATTAATTATTTTGCGTTATCGTAACGTCTCTCTACTTCGTTCCAGTTAATTACATTAAAAAATGCATTGATATAGTCCGGTCTTCTATTTTGATAATTTAAATAGTATGCATGTTCCCAAACATCCAATCCTAAAATAGGTGAACCTCCACAACCAACACCTGGCATTAACGGATTGTCTTGATTAGGTGTTGAGCATATTTCTACCTTACCTCCTTTATGAACACATAACCATGCCCATCCAGAGCCAAAACGTGTCCCTGCAGCTTTAGAAAAAGTATCTTTAAATGTATCAAACGAACCGTAAGCATCGTTAATAGCATCTGCTAACGCTCCTGAAAGCCTTCCTTTTCCTTCTGGATTCATTACCGTCCAAAAAAGACTGTGATTGTAAAAACCACCGCCATTATTTCTAACAGCTGCATTATTCATATCCAAATTGGTCAAAATGTCTTCTATAGACTTGCCAGCAAGGTCGGTTCCTGCAATAGCATTGTTTACATTGTTTGTATACCCATTATGATGTTTAGAATGGTGTATTTCCATGGTTCTAGCATCTATATGTGGTTCTAACGCATCATAAGCGTAGCCTAATTCTGGTAATTCAAAAGCCATAATTTTATTGTTTTTTAGTGTTAAACTTATTTGTTCCCTTATCATTCACAAGAATGACAATTTATTGGTATCTCAATATAAATATAAAGAAATATTTTTCAAATTCAAAGATAATAACTTTGCGAGAAAGTGTCTTCTATAAATGGATAGAAAGTTTTTATTTTAACATAGAATTCAGTTATTCTAACGTTTTAGTAACTCGTAATTTTTCCAATGTTTCCGATACGTTACTATAACTTACTTGCTTATTACTAAAATAATTAATCAATGCTATTTTTTCTTCTTGAGTTGCTTCTAATTGATTTAACATATTCTGTAAATGCATTTTCATATGACCTTGTTGTATTCCTGTAGTGGTCAATGCCTTCAATGCAGCAAAATTTTGCGCCAATCCAGCAACGGCAACTATCTGCATTAGTTCTTTAGCCGAAGGCTTTTGTAGAATTTCTAAAGATAATTTTGCGAGTGGATGTAAAGCTGTTAATCCGCCAACAGTGCCTAGAGCCAGTGGTATTTCAATCCAAAACTTAAAAGTTCCATTGGTAATGGAACAATGACTTAGACTTTTATATTGTCCATCTTTAGCTGCATAAGAATGTGCTCCAGCTTCTACTGCCCTAAAATCATTCCCTGTAGCTAATACCACGGCATCTATACCATTCATAATGCCTTTATTATGGGTCACAGCTCTAAAAGGTTCTACTTGAGCAATTTGAACTGCTTGACAGAATTTTTTTGCAAATATCTTAGCATTCTCTCCAAGTGCATCTATCTTGCAACTCACCTCTGCTCTTACTAAACATTCAGGAATGTAATTTGATAAAATACTCATTATAATTTCAATATCCTCATTACGGAAAGCTTTTGCAATTGCTTCCAAACAGGAATTGATAAAATTAGCACCCATACTGTCTTTAGTTTCAAATGAAACATATAACTGATAGTAATTTTTGAGTTTATCGGTTTTATCTTTGAGTTCAACATCTAAAACTCCACCACCACGTTTACGCATATTTTTAGCAATGGTATCGGTAGCTTCAAATAGGCTTGGTTTTCTCTGATTAAAATAATCTTGTAATTCATCAAAATTACCTTCATACATAAAATGAACCTGTCCCGTTTTGATTGTAGAAATGACTTCTGTTTTAAACCCACCGCGTTCACTCCAAAATTTTGCGGTTAAAGACGCGGCTGCCACCACAGAGCTTTCTTCTACAGCCATTGGTATAACATAATCTTTACCATTAATGATGAAATTTGGAGCAATGGCATAAGGCAAGTAAAAATTAGAAATAGTGTTTTCTATAAATTCATCATGGAGCTGTTGTAGTTTTTTATTGTTGCTCCAATAACTTTTTAGTGTAACAATCGCCGATTTACTATCGGATAAATAAGTTTTAGCCAACCAATGAATTTTTTCTTCTTTGGTCAGTTTTGAAAATCCAACTACGGTTTTGGTCATTTATTTTGTTGCTTTCTATGGTGCGTTAAAGATACTAATTAATACAAGGTTGTGAATTACTACTAGGTAATAAAAAAGGTTTAAGACCGCTTCGCTTTAAGAGAAAAGAAAAAGGACTTGTTTGTTATAAGGTCATTAATCAAGATTTTATATTAAAATTCAATCAATTGACAAAAAGTTGGTATAGATTAAGAATCCTTAAATTTTTAAGGATACTTTAAATAGTTATAAAATATCCATATTTTGGGATGATTTTTGATGAATTTTCCGTAAACTTGGCAAGCTTTTTATTAGTGAAACTCTTTTTTTAAAGTTGTGAGTAGCAAATTTAAAATAGTTAGTTGAACTAATCCCGTTTTTATAACGGAATCTACTTTTAATCTCATTTAATACCCAATGAAAAAACTACTTATTCTATTTATTGCTTTTACAGCAACAATCAGTGCTCAAAAAAAAGATATTACTCTTGAAGATATTTGGTCAAACGGTACTTTTAGAACCAATAAGTTAAACTCTTTTCACTCCATGAATATTGGAGATTATTATACAATTCAGAACTTTGACCGAGAAACCGGAAATGTAAGCTTAGACAAATACAATTATAAAACGCTTGAAAAAGTGGAAACTATTGTTGATAGTAAAGAGTTGAAAGAAATACAATCTTTTAAAGGTTATAAATTTAATGCAGACGAAACAAAACTATTATTAGAAACCGACGCTGAAAAAATTTACCGACACTCAGCGAAAAGTGTTTATTATGTTTATACTATCGCTACAAAAAAATTACAACTTGTTTCTGAACATCACATACAAGAACCCGCTTTTTCCCCTGATGGGAATAACATTGCTTATATGTATGATAATAATATTTATGTAAAGAATTTAGTTGCTGATAGTACAGTTCAAGTTACTACAGATGGTAAAAAAAATGAGATAATTAATGGTATAACTGATTGGGTTTACGAAGAAGAATTCGCCTTTGTCAGGGCTTTTGAATGGAATGGAAACTCAGACAAACTTGCTTTTTTACGTTTTGATGAAACTGAAGTTCCTGAATTTTCTATGGATATTTATGGTAAAGCATTATATCCTTCACAACAAGTTTTTAAATATCCTAAAGCTGGTGAAAAAAATGCCAAGGTTACCTTACACATGTATACCTTGAGTTCTAAATCTAGCAAACAAGTTGATTTAGGCGAAAAAGCGCAATATTATATTCCCAGAATAGAATGGACTAACGAATCAAATACTTTGTCAGTAACCACCTTAAATCGCCATCAAAATAATTTAAACTTAGTATTTGTTAATGGAAATTCATTAGAAACGCGCCTTATCCTCAACGAAAAAGATGCTACTTATATTGATATTACTAATAACTTAACTTTTTTAAAAGATAATAGCTTTATTTGGACCAGTGAAAAGGATGGTTTTAACCATATTTATCATTATAGCGCAACTGGAAAATTAATCCGCCAAGTAACCAATGGAAACTGGGAAGTAACCAACTATTATGGTTATGATGCTTCCACTAAACGCATTTTTTATCAATCAGTTGAAGATGGTTCTACGAACAGAACAATTTACTCCATCAAGTTAAACGGGAAAAACAAAAAAAGATTAAGCACTAATACAGGAACAAATCGTGCAGCATTCAGCAACAGTTTCAACTATTATGTAAATACCTATTCTGATGCGGGCACACCTTCTATTTATACCTTAAATGAAGCATCATCAGGTAAGCAGCTTAAAGAAATAAAAAATAATAAGGAACTTGTTGAAAAACTGACTGATTACAACATCTCTCCAAAAGAGTTTTTTACATTGAAAACTGTCAATGGAAATTTTAATGCCTGGATGATAAAACCTGTTGATTTTGACCCTAACAAGACCTATCCTTTGTTTATGTATCAATATTCTGGACCTGGATCACAACAAGTAGCTAATCGCTGGAATGGTTCAAATGATTACTGGTATCAAATGCTTGCTCAAAAAGGGTATATCATCGCCTGTGTTGATGGTAGAGGTACTGGGTTTAAAGGTGCTACATTTAAAAAAGTAACCTATAAAGAATTAGGCAAATACGAAATTGAAGATCAGATTGAAGCTGCTAAAGAGCTCGGTAAATTAGCCTATATTGATAAAAATAATATTGGTATTTGGGGTTGGAGCTATGGTGGTTATATGTCGTCATTAGCCATTACCAAAGGGGCAGACACATTTAAAATGGCAATAGCCGTTGCGCCAGTAACTTCTTGGCGATTTTATGATACTGTTTACACGGAACGCTATATGCAAACGCCTCAAGAAAATGCCAATGGTTATGATGATAATTCACCCATCAATCATGTAGAAAAATTAAAAGGAGCCTATTTATTGGTACATGGTACGGGCGATGATAATGTACACGTACAGAATACCACTCGTATGATAAATGCCTTAGTTGAGGCCAATAAACAATTTGATTTATTTGTCTATCCAGATAGAACACATGGTATTTATAAAGGAAAGAATACGCGTTTACACCTTTATAAAAAAATGACTACTTTTATCGACAACAATTTAGGTAATACTACTGGTCAATTAACTACTACTAAAGAAATTAAACATTAATTTAAACCCACTATTTTATGTCAAGTACTGCGCTTAAACAACCTCATCAAAAAGAACTTTGGGGGCATCCTGTAGGATTATATGTATTGTTTTTTACCGAAATGTGGGAGCGTTTTTCTTATTATGGAATGCGTGCTCTTTTAGTGCTTTATATGGCTGCTACAACGATGGAGAATGATCCTCAATCTGGATTGGGTTGGTCTAACACAGAAGCTTTAGCATTATATGGATGGTATACCATGCTTGTTTACATCTCTTCAATACCAGGAGGTATGATTGCTGATAAACTCTTAGGACAAAAAAGAACTGTGCTTATTGGTGGTATTTTACTTGTAATAGGTCATAGTGTATTAGCTATTGATGCGTTGTGGGCTTACTATACAGGTTTAGGGTTTATTATTGCGGGTGTTGGTATGTTGAAGCCTAATATTTCGTCTATGGTTGGTGGATTATATAAGAAAAATGACATTCGTAGAGATAAAGGATTTAGTATCTTTTATGTTGGTATAAATTTAGGTTCTTTATTGTCATCTATTGCGGTTGGTCTTGTTGTTAAAGAATATGGATGGCATTATGGGTTTGGTTTAGCAGGAATTGGAATGTTTATTGGTTTAATGGTATATATTTATGGTCATAAGTATTTAATTACTGTTGGTAATAAACCCACAATAGAGGATAAAAAATCTGATATTAGTATATTTAAATTATTTTCACAATTATTTAATTCTCCTCTTCAATTAGCTATAGTTGTTGTTTTATTAGTTCTGTCCATTTATGCTGGATTTGCTTTTGAAGGTAATGACCACTGGGGTTATGGGGCTTTATTTATATTTCTTTCTTTAGTTACAGGTATGATGATGATGATTTATAAAAATTTAGATAATAAAACTGATAAGGATAGATATGTTGTTTTATTACTATCATTTATGCTAGTTATTGTGTTTTGGGGAGCTTTTGAACAAGTTGGAGGCTTAATGAACTTATATACAAAAACAAAAACAGATAGAATGATGTTGGGTTGGGAAGTGCCAACCGAATTTTTTCAAGGAATTAACGCTGGGTTTATTATTTTATTTGCCGTTTTAGTTGCCAATATATGGGCTAGAAGAAAATTAAAAAACAAAGAAGCCTCATCTTTATTCAAAATGGCTATAGGTATAATTATAATGGGATTTGGTTTCCTTTTTATGGTAGGAGCTTCTCAACAATATGAAAGTACTGGGTCTTCAGCAATGTATTGGTTAGTGTTGGCATATTTCTTCCATACAATTGGCGAATTATGTCTATCTCCCGTATCATTATCGTTTGTTACTAAATTAGCTCCTGCAAAATATGCTGCACTAATGATGGGTGTATATTGGGCAGCTACTGGCTTAGGTAATAAAGTTGCTGGAGTTGTTGGAGAAAAAGCTTCTGAATTTGGAGAACTTGCAATATTTGCCGGAATTGCTATAACAACAGTTGTTTTTGGTTTATTAGTAATTGCCATTTTAAAACCTCTAAAACGCTTAACACATGGTGCTGAAGATAATGAACACGATATTCATGACGATGAGACCGAAGGTTTCGAATTAGCTGACAATTAAAAAAATTATAAACCTTATATTTCAATCTGTAAGGTTTTTTTATTTTATATAACCCTAAAATATATATTTTTATGAATACCGATATTGAAGATTTATTTAAAGACCAAGTTATTGGGCATCCTGCTGGTTTATTTGTTATATTCTTTACGGAAATGTGGGAACGTTTTTCATTTTACGGAATGCGTGTATTACTGGTCTTATTTTTAACCGCTCCATTATTTGGCGATAATCCAGGCTGGGATTGGCCCCGAGAACATGCCTTGGCTTTAATAGGTACATATGGGTCTTTGTTGTATCTAACTCCAATTGTAGGAGGTTGGATTGCAGATAAATTTACTGGTTATAAAATGGCTGTTATTATAGGCTGTTTTATAATGATGCTAGGTCATGCAGCAATGGTTTTTGAAACGCCCTGGTCTCTATATTTAGGTTTAGCACTATTGATTATTGGAACTGGGTTTTTTAAACCGAATATGACTTCCATGATTTCTACTATGTATAAGGGTAAAGAATCAAAGAAAGATGGTGCCTATACCATTTATTATATGGGTGTAAATGCTGGAGCCTTTTTTGGAATAATGTTATGTGGTTATTTAGCAGAAAATATTGGGTGGAGATATGGTTTTGGTGTTGCCGGAATCTTTATGTTATTGGGATTAATACAATTTTGGTTAGCTAAAGATCTATTTGGAAAAATTGGAGAAAAACCTTCAAGAATTCATGAAGTGGAATTACCACAAAATATAAATGAAGAAAGTGTAATAGTTGAAGAAGATGCTGGAGATAAAGAAAAACTGAACCCTTTTACAAGATTAGATTCTGTGTTAATTGTATTGTCCTCATTGGGAGGTTTATTATACTTGTTCAATGACCCATTATCAAAGATTGGAAATATCAACCTATTAAATTTTAAAATTGGGAATCTTGACGGATCAAATGTTACTGTTCTCACGGCTCTTGTTCTATTTTTGTTTCTAATTATATCCAGAATAAGTAGGTATTCACCTATAGTAAGAGATAGGATTATTGCAGTATCTATCTTTGGTATTTTCACTGTATTTTTCTTTGCAGCTTTTGAACAATCGTTAGGTTCTATGACCATTTTTGCAAGAGATTATACTGCAAGAGCATTAACAGGATCAACTGCTATGATTTTTAAAATTGTAGATTTAGTTTTAACCGTTGGACCGTTGGCAATTATAACGTGGGTATTGTATTTGTTATTTAAAAAAACCTATTCTAAAATTCCATATTCAAACATCGTTTTAGCCTTATCATTTGTAATTCTTTGGTGTATAGTTAGTTGGAAATTAAACAGAGAGTTTAGTAAAGATGCAACAGAGGTTCCGGCATCATGGTTTGCAATTCTAAATTCCTTTTTTATTATAACCTTAGCACCCTTCTTTTCGAAATGGTGGGAAAGTAAATACAATCCTAGTGCTGCTATGAAATATGGTATGGGACTAATTTTATTAGGTTTAGGATTTGGCATTTTAGCTTTTGGTACTGGAAATATTCCACAAGGCGCAAAAACCGCCTCGGTTAGTATGATCTTTTTAATCTTAGCTTACTTATTACATACAATGGGTGAGTTGTGTTTATCACCAGTTGGATTGTCCTATTTAAGCAAATTAGTGCCGGGCAGAATGATTGGGTTTATGTTTGGAATTTGGTATTTAGCTATTGCTATTGGTCAAAAAGCAGCTGGTACTATGGGAGGAATGATTGATAAAATAACTGAACAGTACTCATTGAGCACTTTCTTTTTGATGTTTACGTTGGTTCCTATCGGTGTTGGTCTGCTCTCTGTATTACTAAACCCCATATTAAAAAAATTAATGCATGGAGTACGTTAAAATACTAAATAGCATACTGTCGCGTTACTTGTAATTAAGGCATAGTATTTGCGTCAAACATTATTATAATAAAGGTATATGAAAAATATTATTTTAGGATTACTGCTTATTGCTTCAATAACTTCATTTTCTCAAGAAGTTACATGGTTAAATAACTATGAAGAAGCGGCAAAAATTTCAAAACAAACAAACAAACCTATTCTTGCAAATTTTACAGGCAGTGATTGGTGTGGATGGTGTAAAGTTCTGGATAAACAAGTATTTAGTACCGATAAATTTAAATCTTGGGCAACGGAAAATGTAGTGTTGTTAGTATTAGATTTTCCTAGAAGAAAAAAATTACCACAGGAAATACAAATACAAAACTATTCTTTACAAAGAGCTTTTGGTGTAAAAGGATATCCTACAATAATGCTCTTCGAACCAGGAAAAGGGAATGACCCTAAACAAGGCATCGTAGCGCTTGGAAGAACAGGGTATGTAAAAGGAGGTGCTCAAAAATGGATAGAAAGCATCGCTCCTTTTTTACCAAAATCATAATAGAATTTGAAGATTAGCATTAAGAAATCAAATTAATACTAACGGTTGATAATTTTGAATTTGGAAATTTATAATAATGATTTTTATCTATCGTTAGTCCCGCTCTTTCTATAGCTTCATTAAAAACATCAACCTCAACAATATATTGATCAGAAAACCCATGCGTAATATCATACGCTGTACAGGGCGTTTTACCAAGATTTACTTTAACTAAATTAGGACTTAAGGTATGTAGTTCAATTAGCAAAAGTCCGAATTTATCAACATAAGGTTTCCATTTTTTTAGATGTTCCACCAAACTTTTTTCTACATCTATATTGTGTAAAAATTTTCCTTTACTTGCAAAAGCTCCTGTTGAAATATGCGAAAATTTATTTTCTTCTAGCGGTGGATTAAAAGGTCTATTATGGTCTAAAAATGAACGAATATTCAACAGGTCAGATAATTTCACATTGTACAATTCTTGTAATTTTTTATCAATTTCCTTTGGGTCACCTATATCTCCCCAAACTACTTCTGCCCAAACATCTGCCTTTTTTAGGTTGTGTTGTGTAGTTAGTAGCGCTTCTTTATTGTAATCTGCACCTATCAAAATGAGTTTATTTTTATGTAAGTCATCTCTGCGACTAGTATCATTCCATATCAAATTAAAAATATGTTCCAACAGAGCACCATTGCCACATCCAACATCAATAATACCTTTGGGCTGCTGCTCAATAGGTCTATTAAAAATATCTAGAAGAATAGTATCAATCTTTTTAAAATAGGTTTCGTGTGAACCACCACTCCCCCAAACATTTACAGTTCTAAATACATGTTGTTCATTTCCTTCAATATCTCTTTCAAAGAACTGGTTAAAATTCCCATGCAAATAAGATGGCATATTAGATAATATCGGGAAATAAGAGGTTGTAACACCATATGCGTAACTTTTTTCAAATAAAAACAGCCCTTTTTTGGTAATTTCACCATCCTGCAAAAGCGACAAATTTTCCAAAAATTTCTGAATTTCATTATTGTTACCAACCAATTCCATAACATTCATATCTTCCGCATCGGCATTAAAATTAAGATATACCAAGAGTGGAATCAGCACTAAGCCTTCTAAATGAACTAAAACTTCATTCTGAAAGTAAAAATCATTAGGGTGTACTTCTTGTAATTCTTTCAATTTATTAGAAAAAACAACTAATTTATTGTCTAATTCAATACTCGTACTAAATTTCGATTTAAGTAATTTTAGATGTATTTGATAAACTTCTGAAAACTCAATATAGTACTGAATATGTTTCATCAAGTTTTCAAATTTTGATGTAACACTAATTGTAATTTGATTTTTGTCAACTTGGTATCTAAAAATACCTTGAGAAGCCAAACTTCGCAAGGCAACATTTAAATACCCTTTGTGAAATTTAGGAAATTTATTACTTATTTTTTGAAGTGTAGCTTCCTTTTTATTCTTTAAGAAACTAAATATTTTCTTGTACTCTAAAACAGTTATTATATTAATTATAGCAATTCCATCCTGATGTTTAAAAAGCATGGTTCTAAATATTTTCTTTTCTCCTTTTGTTATATTCATATTTTAATACTTCTTTCAAGCTAATTTCTTATAATATTTAAATATACTTCAATTTTAATATATTTCTATTATTTTGGTCAATTTATCAGAATTTGCTAAATATTTAACTACTTATATACCGCTTATAAATTAAATTAACCATTTAAGTTGTTATAATTGTATTTTTATTATCTTCGAGCACTTCCCTATAAACTTTATTACTAATCTAACTAAATTAAACAAATTATGAGAAAAAACTATTTTAGGAGTTTCCTTTTTTCGAGTATTGTGATTTTGGGAATCACAGCAGCAAACGCTCAAGAAAAAGAACAATTTATCAAGCAAAAAATTGCTGGCTCTAATGGTAACCCAACCTTGATTGTATTTAACAAATCTTCAAATTACAATCTTAACAAATCGAAACAAATTTTAAAAGAACAATTAAACCTTAGTCAATATGATGATTTTAGAAAAATAAAATCTGAAAATGATAAAATTGGCTTTGTTCACGAAAAAAATCAACAATATTACCGAGGTGTAAAAATTGAATTTGGTACGTATACTTTACATTCAAAAAATGGTAAAATTGAATCTATGAGCGGTGAATTTTACGAAACTAACAATGCTAAAATTACGCCAAGACTTTCAAAAAATCAGGCATTTCAAGCTGCCTTAAGTCATGTTGGGGCACAAGCATATTTATGGGAAGATATTGACGCTTCAAAAGAATTGGGTTATAAAAAACCCGAAGGAGAATTGGTTTTACTACCTGTATTCGATAATTTAAAGAAAAAAGGTGACGTTGAAAAATTAAAATTAGCTTATAAATTCGAAATTTTTACCATAAGGCCTATGGGTGGTGCAGATGTATATGTAGATGCACAAACTGGTAAAGTAGTATTTTACAATGCAAGGGTAAAGCACGTTGATAATTTTGGTCATGACGGTAGAGAATATGCTAAAAACACCCCTAACACAAGTCGTGAAGAAATTATTAAAACTTTTTCTACTGCTCTAGTAGCAGGTTCTGCTCAAACAAGATATAGTGGAACACAAACTATAGAAACTACATTAAGTGGTGGTAATTACACCTTGAATGACGCTTCAAGAAAAGTATATACTAGAAATGCTAATAATTTAGCTCCTGTAGGTAATTCATTACCTTACATTACCAGTTATAGTGAATTTACAGATGGTGATAATAATTGGACTGCAGCTGAATATGACAATGCTAATAAGGACAATGCAGCTCTAGATGCGCACTGGGGTGCCATGAAAACGTATGATTATTGGCAAAACGTTCATGGTAGAAATAGTTATGATAATGCAGGAGCCCAACTAAGAAGTTATGTGCATGTTGATAATAATTATGACAATGCTTTTTGGTTTTTAAATGTAATGTCTTATGGTGATGGAAGTTCAAATGGTAATGAAGGCAATGGTTTTTTTGATGCCTTAACAAGTATTGATGTTGCCGCTCACGAAATTGGTCATGCCGTTACTGAATTTACCGCAAATTTAGCCTATCAAAGAGAGTCAGGTGCTATGAACGAAGGGTTCTCTGATATTTGGGGAGCGGCTGTAGAACATTTTGCAAAAGGGAATGGTAATGATGCTGCTCCAGACGCTTCTATTTGGTTAATCGGTGATGAAATAGACAGAAGAACTGGTTCGCCAGCGTTGCGTTCAATGAGTGATCCTAAATCTTTAGGACAACCAGATACATATTTAGGAACAAACTGGGTAAATGTAAATTGTGGTACACCAACTCAAAGTAATGATTATTGTGGAGTACATACCAATTCAGGAGTCTTAAACCATTGGTTCTATTTATTAACTGCAGGAGGTACTGGTACTAATGATGTTGGAGGTAGTTATAATGTTTCAGGAGTGGGAATGTCAAAAGCAGGAAACATAGCCTATCGTTTAGAAAGTGTGTATTTATCTGCTAATTCAACATTTGCGGATGCAAGAACAAGTGGAATACAATCAGCTATAGATTTATATGGTGCTGCTTCTGCAGAAGAAATTGCAGTAACGAATGCGTGGCATGCAGTAGGCGTTGGTAATGCTTATGGTGGTGGCGCTTCTTATTGTGCTTCTGCAAGTACTAATGTAAATGATGAGTATATAGGTAGAGTTCAATTAAATACTATTGATAATACTTCGGGAGCTCAATTCTATACAGATTTCACTTCAATATCTACAGATTTAACAAAAAGTACTCAGTATACAATTACAGTAACTCCAACATGGACAGGTACTATTTATTCTGAAGGTTATGCTGTATGGATTGATTACAATCAAAATGGAGACTTTACGGATGCTGGAGAACAAGTATTTAGTCAAACTGCAACCCAAACAACACCAGTTAGTGGTTCATTTACAGTACCATCAACTGCTACTGACGGAGCTACCAGAATGCGTGTTTCAATGAAGTATAATGGTACCCCTACATCTTGTGAAACTTTTACCTATGGTGAAGTTGAAGATTATACCATTAATATTGGTGGGTCAACTGGTGGAGATACTGAAGCTCCAACAGCACCAACCAGTTTAACGGCTTCGAACGTTGCAGAAACGACCGCTACATTAACATGGAATGCATCTACAGATAATGTAGGCGTAACGGGATATGATGTTTTTCAAGGAGCTACTAATATTGGCACAGTTACAGGAACTACAGCAAATATTACTGGTCTAACAGCAAATACCAATTATACTTTCTCAGTGAAAGCTAAAGATGCTGCTGGTAATGAGTCTGCTTCTAGTAATTCAGTTAATTTTACTACAAGTTCTGGTGCTGATACACAAGCGCCAAGCACACCAAGTAGTTTAGCTACTTCGAATGTTACTCAGACTAGTGTTGATTTGTCTTGGAATGCCTCTACTGATAATGTAGGTGTAACAGGATATGATGTATACCAAGATGGTGTAAACATTAGTAATGTTACTGGCACTTCGACTAGTATTTCTGGATTAACCGCAAATACTAATTATTCTTTCTACGTGATAGCTAGGGACGCCGCTGGCAATTCGTCTACTGCTAGTAATACGATAAACGTTACAACCCTTTCTAACGGAGGTGGTTCTACACAAGTATTATTTGATGGAAGTTTTGAAACTGGCTGGGAAGGCTGGGTTGATGGCGGTAGTGATGCTTTCAGGTATAGCGGAGGTAGATCTTACGATGGTAGTTATTCTATTCGATTAAGAGATAATTCTGGGACTTCATCCTCAATGACCTTAGGTTCATTCGATGTGAGTAGTTATGATAATATTGAAATTGTCTTCTTTTTCTATCCGAATAGTATGGAAAATGGGGAGGATTTTTGGGTACGCTATCATGATGGCTCTGGATGGAATACTGTTGCGTCTTATGCAAGTGGTTCTAGTTTTAATAACAATTCATTCTATACCGCAACTGTTAATATCCCAACATCTAGTTATAATTTTCCGACAAATGCACAATTCAGATTCCAATGTGATGCAAGCGCAAATGCAGACCGTATTTATATTGATAAAGTAACTATTACCGCAACATCTGGAGGAGGCGCTTTTGCACCAAACTCAATTGCCACTTTAGGAACTAGTGGAATATCTGGATTTGCTGGAGCAGATACCGATGACTCAGCATTAGAATTAGATGGGTTACAATTATCACCAAACCCTGCTTCATCTCAAGTTGCTTTAAAAGTGGAACTAGATATTGAAGATGAAAATGGTGTTGACGTACGTATGAGTATCTACAACATTCAAGGACGCTTAATTCAATCTAAAAAATGGAATGGAATTAACAATAGTTTCTTTGATAAAACAATTAATATCTCTAAACTACAACAAGGGTTGTATTTTGTAAACATTACTTCCTCTAACGGGTTTAGTGAAACGCAAAAATTGATTGTTAGATAATAATAGAATCTATTAATCATTTATAACAAGGAACCCGAGCAAATTGCTCGGGTTTTTTTAGTTACTTTACACGCTTATTAAAACAATCTTGTGAATTACTTATCTGTAGAAAATATATCGAAGTCATATGGAGAGCGTGTCTTATTTGAAGGCCTCTCTTTTGGTATTAATAAAGACCAAAAAATTGCTTTCATTGCCAAAAACGGAACTGGAAAAACATCTATTCTAAATATTCTTATTGGAAAAGATACGCCAGATACCGGACAGGTTATTTCCAGAAAAGGAATCCATATTGCGTATCTCGCCCAAACAGACAACCTAAACTCCGAAGAAACTATTGAAGAAGCTATTTTTAGTTCAGATAATAAGACGCTGAAAATCATTCAACAATACGAAAATGCACTGAAGAGTCCTGAAAATGAAGAAGTATATCAAAATGCCTTCGATTTAATGGAACAACATCATGCCTGGGATTTTGAAACACAATACAAACAGATATTGTCTAAATTAAAGTTAGATGATTTAAACTTAAAAATTTCGAATCTTTCTGGAGGCCAACGTAAAAGAGTTTCCTTAGCCATTATATTAATCAATAAACCAGATTTATTAATTTTAGATGAACCTACAAATCATTTAGATTTGGAGGTTATCGAATGGTTAGAAACCTATTTTAAAAAAGAGAAAATAACGTTGTTTATGGTTACGCATGACCGTTATTTTTTAGAACGTGTTTGTAATGAAATTGTAGAGTTAGATCAAGGTAAATTACATACTTATAAAGGCAATTATTCTTATTATTTAGAAAAAAAGGAAGAACGTTTAGCTATTGAACAAACTACGGTTAATAAGGCTAAAAATCTCTTTAAAAAAGAATTAGATTGGATGCGTCGTCAACCAAAAGCACGTACTACAAAATCAAAATCCAGAATTGATGATTTCTACGAAATAAAAGAAAAAGCGCATCAGAGAAGAAACAACCACAAAGTGCAATTGGAGATTAATATGGAGCGCTTAGGGAGTAAGATTATCGAATTGCATAATATATCAAAAGCATTTGACGAAAAAGTGGTACTTAACAAGTTTGATTATGTTTTTAAGCGTGGTGAACGCATCGGTATTATTGGTAAAAATGGTACTGGTAAATCTTCTTTTTTAAATATTATTACACAAAAAATTCCTGTTGATTCAGGGAAAGTAATTATTGGAGAAACGATTAAGTTTGGGTATTATACTCAAAGTGGAATTGTAATTAAAGAAGGTCAAAAAGTAATTGAAGTCATCAAGGAGTATGGCGAATATATTCCACTTGCTAAGGGACAAAAAATTTCTGCGGGACATTTATTAGAACGTTTTCTATTTGATAGAAAAAAACAATATGACTTTGTTGAAAAACTCTCAGGAGGAGAATTGAAACGATTGTATTTGTGTACCGTTTTAATTCAGAATCCCAATTTTTTAATACTAGATGAACCTACGAATGATCTCGATATTTTAACATTAAATGTTTTGGAAAATTTTTTATTAGATTTTCCTGGTAATTTATTGGTCGTTTCACATGACAGGTATTTTATGGATAAAGTTGTTGATCAATTATTTGTATTTGGTACTAATGGAACTATTAAAGGTTTTCCTGGTAACTATAGCGATTACAGAGCTTATGAAGATTCACAACCTTCAAAAGAATTTCTTCGTGAAAAGAAAACTGATACGCGAGTAAAATCTGCGTCAAAGGGAAAATTATCGTATCATGAACAAAAAGAATTTCAAGGATTAGAAAAAGAAATTTCTAAATTGGAAAAAGAGAAAGTTACTATTGAAAAGCTTTTTGAAAACAATGAGGTTATTTCTGAAAAAATCAACGAAACCTCTCAAAAATTACAGGAAATTATTGGTTCTATTGGAACTAAAGAAGAGCGTTGGATGGAGCTTTCGATGAAATTGGAATAATCCCCTCCCGGCTTCGCTCAGTACAGATTTAGTTTTCATTATTCCCTTCCCTTTGGGAAGGATCAGGGATGGGATTAACATACGTTATCTCATCATCTTTCAAAATCTCCAAATTATTAAACCTTAATAATAATTGTGCAACGGCAATCGTATCTCTTTCACAATACTTTACAATTTTTTCTAAATCTTTCTCTTTATAATATACTCTGGCAACGTCGCTCCCATCAATATCTTGTTTCGGTGACGGAATTCCTAAAATATTCGCTAATAACTTTAAGGATGTATAATGTTTATAATCACCGAACTTCCATAGTTCCAACGTATCTAAGTGTGCCACTTCCCAAGGTTTTTTACCAAACAAATTCAATTTTTCTGGTAGAGTAATTTTGTTAATTATCATCCGGCGGGCTATATAAGGGAAATCAAATTCTTTGCCGTTGTGAGCACATAATAGTTGATTGGATTTATTAAAGTGACTCTCCAATAATTTTTTAAAAGCTTCTAATAAATGTATTTCATCTCCTGAAAAGGATTTTACTCTAAAATTTCGTTTGTTACCAATATCAACAAAAAAACCAACTGAAATACAGATTATCTTTCCAAACTCTGCCCAAATACCTGCGCGTTCGTAAAACTCTTCAGCGGTAACTTCTTCTTTACGTTGGTACTGTGTTTTTAGTCCATATAATTCCTGCATTTCTTCAGATAACTCCGAAAAGGTTTCAACTTCAGGAACTGTTTCTATATCTAAAAACAATATGTTTTCTATTTTGATTTTGTTGAGCATTTTGTATATTTTAAGTAACCTTATTTCCTAATAAAGATACGAAAACTTACTTGCACAAAAAAAGCGAGCAAATGCTCGCTTTTAAAATATTAGAATTTTAGCATTTATTTTATCACTAGTTTTCCAGTAGCTGTTTTTCCTTCTTCAAGGATTTTTAAAATATATATTCCAGAATTCTATTTCGATACATTTAATTCTCTTCCTTTTAAATTAGTGGGAAGAACTTGTTTGCCTAAAATATCAAAATTTCGAATCGTTTTATTAGCGTTTTCAAAAGTATGTATGGTTAAAACTCCTTTTATTACGGGATTAGGATACATTTTAAATCCAGCTATTTCTACAGTTTTTATAACCAAACTATTTTGATTAGTGAAAGGTTTAGTGTTCTTTTGGGCATAACTAATGGCAAATGATAGTATAAAAAAAAATGAAAATTAAATTTTATTCATATCTCTAAAATTAGGCTTTTAGATGATTACTTGTAAAATAAAAAAATTCAATACAATAAATCTTAATTGCCTTATAATTATGAACATTGTATAATTAGTATATAATTAAAAAAGAATCATGTTGCTAAATTGTAAAGTTTATTTTTTTTGAGAAAAAAAAGTTATTTTTGATTTATAAAAATTAAAATGAAAAAAAGAGACATAAAAATCCTTTTAGTTGATGATGAACCTGATATCTTAGAAATTGTACGGTACAACCTGAGTAACGAAGGGTATCAAATATTTACAGCCTCTAATGGTACTGAAGCTATAAAAAAATCTAAAAAAATTCAACCTCACCTTATTTTGTTAGATGTGATGATGCCTGAAATGGATGGTATTGAAGCTTGTGAAAAAATTAGAGAAATTGATACACTAAAAGATGTAATTATTGCTTTTTTTACTGCTAGAGGTGACGATTATTCACAAGTTGCTGGTTTTGATGCGGGTGCTGACGATTATATTACGAAGCCTGTAAAACCTAAAGTATTAGTGAGCAAAGTGAAATCATTATTACGCCGTTTAAAAAAAGAAGCTCATGAAGTTGCCAGTTTAATTACCGCTGGTAACATTATCATAAATCGTGAAGAATACTTTGTTGAAAAAAATAAAAAGAAAATTATTTTGCCCCGAAAAGAATTTGAATTATTGGCACTTTTAGCTTCAAAACCAGGGAAAGTGTTTAAGCGTGACACAATTCTTGAAAATGTGTGGGGAAGTGACGTCGTTGTAGGTGGAAGAACTATAGACGTTCACATAAGAAAATTAAGAGAAAAAATTGGCGATGACTATTTTAAAACTGTTAAGGGCGTTGGTTATAAGTTTGTCATTTAACTAAACCAGCATGTTTAAATAATCATCAAGTTACATTGGGAAATGATTGTTTTAATCTTTAAAGATTGTGTATGACCCTTGAATAAGTAATAAAGTTTAATCTATGAAATTTAAAAAAACATATAAATTTGCTTTTATAGTATCCTTGTATCTAGCTATTTTTTCTTTACTAACAATTGGTATACTTTCTTATTTATTCTACCTTAAAATAAATGTGTTATTTGCTTTTAGTTCAGCATTTATAATCTTTATTTTTTCTTTTTTACTAGTTCAATTTAGAGTTGAACGTTTTATTTATAGAAGAGTCAAAAAAATATACGATGAGGTTTCTTTATTGACCATTGATGATTTAAATAAAAAGAGTATTACTACCGACATGGAAACCCTATCTGAAGAAGTAAAAAAGTTTGCTGAAGATAAGCGTCTTGAAATAGAGCTTTTACAGATTAGAGAGGAATATCGACGGGAATTCTTAGGTAATGTTTCACATGAGTTGAAAACACCGTTATTTACTGTACAAGGTTATTTGTTAACCTTGGTAGATGGTGCTATTAATGATAAAACAATAAGAGATAAATATTTGAAGAGGGCTAATAAAGGTGTAGAACGCCTAATTAGTATTGTTAAGGATTTAGACATGATTTCCAAGTTGGAATCAGGAAATTTAAATCCCAAAATTGAAACGTTTACCATTGTTGGTCTTATTCAAAATGTTTTTGATTTGTTGGAAATGAAAGCTAAAAAAAGGAACATTTTATTGACTTTTGATAAAAAATATGATACGCCAATTTTAGCGAAAGGTGATGTAGAGCGTATTGAACAAATATTGATTAATTTAATAGAAAATTCCATCAAATATGGTAAACAGGATGGTAAAACAATCGTGAGTGTTAAAAATTATTCTTTTAAACAGTTTATCATAGATATTGTAGATGATGGTGAAGGAGTTGAAGAACAACATCTTTCACGGTTATTTGAACGTTTTTATAGAGTAGATCAGAGTAGGTCTAGAGAACAAGGTGGGTCGGGATTAGGGCTTTCTATCGTAAAACATATACTGGAAGCGCATCAACAACAAGTCTTTGTAAAAAGTAAAAAAGGCAAAGGGTCAACGTTTTCATTTACCCTAGAAAAGGTAGATTAGTTTTCTAAAAAATAGTAAACAAATCTGAATTTAGTTTTTTAGTTTCTGTCGTTCTAAACCCCTTGTAATTTTTAATATAATCTAATAGTTGCATTCTAAAATCGTCTTGATGTACAAATGGAGCAATACCGAGTTTATCCATTCTTGATGCCAAATACTCCTGCTCAAATTGCCCTGGAGTGGGAATAAAAAAAGCTTTTTTTTCTAATTTTTCTAAATCCATAATGGTTGAGTACCCTGATCTTGCCAACACCACTTCACTTTCATTGATGGCCTGTTCTAACTGTTCGGTAAGCATATAATTCACAATTGTAAGGTTTTCAGTAACTGAAGGTAATTTCTTATTTGTAATAATGCCCCTTACCAAGACTACCTTTTTATTAGTTTTTTTTAGCTGAACCAATAACTTTTTTTCTAAAATTGACCGCTGTGGTTCTGGGCCCGATAAAACAATGAGTACCTCTATTTTTTTGATTATTGCTTGTTTCTTAAACCGACTTAACGTTCCAATAAATTTAACTTTTAGTTGCTTTTTTTTTACGCTGGAAAGTTCTCCTGAAAGATTAAACTCACTCATACCATCTGGTACCCAACATTCATCAAATTTTGAAATGATTTGTTGATGTATTTTTGAAGTTATCAATGTTGTGTTTCCTGATAATACATTTAATTGATGCGTAATATATACTGAAGGTGTTTTAGCACTTCTCACTCCGAAACGATTATCAGATATAATACCCGAAACGTTTTCTTTAGCAATTATTTCTTCAACTGCTTTTTTTTCTTGCCTTATTGCTTTTAATATTTTGGGCGTACTTAGAAGCAGCTTGTATTTAAGGTTATTCTTTTTTGAATACTCAATTTGATAACTCGGCAATTGATAGGATGTAAGCTGTGGAAATTCCTTTTGAAGTAATGTTAACGCATCTCCGTCACTAGCTAAAATAGGTTTAAAATTAGCTTCAATTAATGCTTTGATTATAGGAATACAACGTGTTGCGTGCCCTAATCCCCAATTTAAAGGCGCTATAAGTATTTTTTTTTTCATTCCTATCCCTAACCCTTTCCAAAGGAAAGGGGATTTTGATTAGTTATAACAGAGATTCGGGATGCTCGCACAAGCATTTCACTTAAGAATCTCATTAAAATTAGCAATGCATTCATCAGATTCCTGCCAAAGTTTATCTTGAGCAAAGACGAAAGGCAGGAATGACATTTATGTCAAATCAAACCCTATATCCTTTCGGAAATTCATATCTTCAAATTTAATGTTTTCAATCCTTTCATAGGATTGTTGCAAGGCTTCTTCAATAGTATCGCCATATGATGTGACTGCTATAACTCTGCCTCCATTAGAAACAATCTTATCTTCTTTTTTGATAGTGCCAGCATGAAAAACAATGGAGCCTTCTACATTCTCAATTCCTGTGATTTCTTTTCCTTTTTGATAAGCTTCTGGATAACCTCCGGAAACTAACATCACAGTAGTTGCAAATCGGTTATCAAATTCAATAGTAATCATGTTTAATTTTTGTTCAGCGGTCGCTATAAAAATATCCAATAAATCTGTTTTTAATCTGGGTATGATTACTTCGGTTTCAGGATCTCCTAGACGCACATTGTATTCAATAACCAAAGGTTCATTGTTTACTTTTATCAATCCAATAAAAATAAATCCTTGATAGTCTATGTTTTCTTTTTGTAATCCGTTTATAGTTGGTTTGATAATTCTTTCTTCTACTTTCTTTAGAAAAATAGCATCTGCAAAAGGTACTGGCGATATGGCTCCCATTCCGCCCGTATTTAAACCTATATCTCCTTCTCCAATCCGTTTGTAATCTTTAGCATTGGGTAGACTAATATAATTCTTACCATCTGTCAATACAAAACAACTCATTTCTATGCCGTCAAGGAATTCTTCAATAACAACCTTGCTACTTGCTAACCCAAATTTCTGATTACTAAGCATTTCTTCTAATTCTAATTTTGCTTCTTCTAGAGAATTTAAAATCAAAACGCCTTTACCAGCTGCCAATCCATCTGCTTTCAGCACATATGGAGCATCCAATGATTCTAAAAATTGATACCCTTTCGATAAGGTTTGACTGGTAAAACTTTTATACTTGGCTGTGGGAATATGATGTCTTTCCATAAATTGTTTGGAAAAATCTTTACTACCTTCTAATTGAGCTCCCGCCTTTTTAGGTCCGATAACGGAAACTTGTTGCAATTCGTTATCAGAAACAATAAAATCATGAATTCCATTTACCAAAGGGTCTTCTGGACCCACAACAACCATTGAAATGGAATGCTCAAGTATAGCTTTTTTAACGGATTGAAAATCGTTGCTATCAATAGTTAAATTAGTGCCAAAAAGAGCCGTTCCCGCATTACCTGGAGCAATAAATAGTTTGTCTAGTTTTTTACTTTGATTAAGTTTCCATGCTAATGTATGTTCTCTACCTCCTGAGCCTAAAATTAGGATGTTCATTTGTTGTATTATTTGCTACAAATATACAGTTATTCCGCAGAGATACACGGAGAAAAATCAGAGAGTCTTACGAAGATGTTTCTTTAAAAGTTTATGAAATATTATGAACTCCATTTTCTGAAATATTTTAAACTTGACGATAAATGTCTGAAAAATAATGTTCCTTTTTTTGATGAACCTTTCTTTAGTACATGAACAACTTCTTCATTCGGATAATACATTTTTTGCTTATTAATGCCATCTATTTTTCTACAAATATCTACATCTTCCATGTATAAAAAATAGCTTTCGTCAAACCCGTTAATTTGAACAAAAGCAACCGTTCTAAACAACATAAAACAACCTTGTACAAAGTCTGGATAAAACGGTTTTGTCAGGTCTTTATCTTTGTATTCTCCCTTTCTTATTCGTGTAGAAAATACATTCTTAAGAAGTGATATTCTACGAACAGTTAATTCGAAAAATGTAGGATATCTTCTACATGTGTATTGATGCTCTCCATTGGGGAATATCACTTTTGGTGCTATCATAGCAACATCGTTTTGTTTCTCAATTTCTTGAATTAAATTGGGAATCACTTTTGTATCAAAAGTAACATCTGGGTTTAAAATTAAATGATATGTAGAAGTGTTTTTTATTGAGTTAATTATTCTATTATGGCCTGCTCCAAAACCTACATTTTTCTCATTAAAAATATATTCGATATCTGGGTGGTTAGCAACTATTTTAAGGTGGTCTGTTGGTGAATTATCTACTAAAAAAAGTTTTTTAGAAATGGAAGTGTTTAAAAAACTATCAATCGTTTTTGATAGCTCATTAATGTCTTCATTGTATAAAACAATCGTTGCTGATATTACTTTCTTTTCTTTCAAATTACACCACCTTTTCAGAAATAACCTAAATAGTTTAAACACCCCTTAAGTCCCCTCAAGGGGACAATTCTTTTAACTTAAATACATCTAAAAAGAGCATAATTAGATTAATAAGCTTTTTCTTCACCTTTAAAAACATTCAATATGGTTTGAATAATAATTTTAATATCTAAAAAAAATGACCAGTTTTCAATATAAAAAATATCCAACCGTACTCTATTCTTAATATCTGATTTCTTTTTAACTTCTCCTCTATAACCACTTATCTGGGCTAATCCTGTTATACCTGGTTTTACGGCATGTCGCTCAATATAATTGTCTATGTCTTTTTGATATTCAAAAGACAAACTACTCATATGGGGTCTTGGGCCTACTGTACTCATGTCGCCTAGTAAAACATTAAAAAACTGTGGCAATTCATCTATACTTGTTTTTCTCATAAAAGCCCCAATACGAGTTACTCTATCATCATTTTTTGTGGCATGTATTCTATCTGACATTGAGTTTAATTTCATAGAACGGAACTTATAACATGCAAATTGATGTCCTGCTAAGCCTTCTCTCTTTTGTTTAAAAAATAAAGGGCCTTTTGATTCAATTTTAATTAGTATCCATAATATTGGCACCAACCATGACATTATAAAAATGATAACAAAAAGAGAAAAAGTAATGTCAAAAATTCTTTTAACAATACGGTTTTCAGGAGTTTCAAATGGTAATTTTTTAACATTTAAAATAAGGATATTATCATAATATTCAGAGCCAGCACTTTTACTATACAATTCTGTTGCATCTGGAATTAATTTAATAATCTTATCATGCCTATTTGCAAATTTTGTAAATTCTTTTACCTGTTCTTTTTTCAATGTAGATAGTGTACAGTAAATTTCATCAATATCATTTTCTAGAATATAGTCAAAACTATGTTCTAGTTTTCCTAAATATTCTTTTTGATTACTTTCTTTATCAGAAAAAAAACCAAAAAAGCGATAACCTAGATCGGCCTTGTTTTTGAATATACTTGTAATCTTTTTAGAAGTGTCATCCAGCCCTAAAACAACAATATTTCTAAAATTTTTACCTTCTAATCGATATTTTTTAAGTGCGTAAAAAGATATGAGTTTAAATAGGGCTATTCCCCCTAGAATAGAGGTTAAAACTAAAAATTGATTCCCTATCATTTCACCCTCTTTAAAAATTGTGAAATAGGTAAAAAACCCTAAGGTGAATACCAAAAACTGAATAATCAATAGTTTAAAAACCCTAAATAGATTTGTAAATCTATATACATTATAAAAGCTAGTATTGAAAGCTATTAATAACCAAAATAGAATACTATATGTTAAGAAAAAAGGATTGTAAAATTCTTTATCAGACACAAAAAAGATAACTCCTATTATAATCAGCAAATCAACCAATACAAATATGGGCCTAATCAAATATGAATAGTTTTTGTTTTTAAATGGCATCAATTGCTCTTTTTTTATTTCCTTTTTTTAAAAAATCTTCAATTTGTTCAGTAAACCTCAATAAAAATTGTTTTTCTCTAAATTTATTTGCGTGATTTCTAATCCAATTAGCATCAAATTTATGTTCGTTTTTTTCAAACAATTCAATTGCTTTTAGAATTGATTCTTTACTTTGTTTGTCAAAAAACAATCCCGTTGATTTACTAATATTCGGTATATCTTCAATAACTGTTTCAAGAGCTCCTCCTTTTTTATATGCTATAACGGGAATTCCATAAGCCATTACTTCCAGCGGAATCATTCCGAAATCTTCTTCTCCAGGAAATAACAATGCTTTTGTTTTTAAAAGAATATCTTCTATTTCTTCCCACTTTAAAGTACCCTTAAATTCTATGTTTTTAGCTGCTGTTTTTTCTAATTTTTCTTTTTCTGATCCTTCCCCAATAATTATTAATTGTTTTCCGTTTTTATTAAACGTTTCCACTAACAAATCTATTCTTTTGTATGGTGTAATTGCTCCGAAACTTAAATATACTTCATTCTTTCTGTTTTTCTTTAAAGGCTCGTTAAAAAGCTCTTCAGAAATTGGAGGATAAATAATTTTTGATTCTCGGTTATAATATTTAGCAATTCTTTTTGTAACATTTTCAGAATTTGACAAATACAAATCTACATTTTCTATTGTTGATTTGTCCCAAATCTGCAATCGTTTTAGGAAAAACCTAGCGAATGGTTTTAAAATTGGATGCACGGTATTTATATATACATCTTTATGACTCCAGCAATACCTCATTGGTGAATGTACATAACAAATATGAGGTGTTTTATTCTTAATTTTAATTCCTTTAGCTGGTCCTGATTCGGAAGATATAATTAGGTCATACTTTTTTTTTAGTTTTAATGACCTTATTCCGGTTGGGTACAATGGAAATATTTTTTGGTAATGTTTTCTTAAAAACGGTTTGTCTAAAATAGAAGTATAAATAGTATGCTTGGTTAAAAAATTACCATATTGTTTTTTATCATAAAATAAGGTGTAAATATCTGCCTCTGGAAATTTTTTTAAAATTGATTCCACTACTTTTTCGCCTCCTCGACGCGTAATGAACCAATAATGAATAATGGCTACTTTCATCAACACTATTTTTTTACAAATTTCGGATTCTTATCTTTATAAACTAGAAATAAAGTTGAAAAAAAACTAAAAAAAACTATTCCAATTTGTCTTTGCAATAAAGATTCTGTAATACTTGATATTAAAAATACGATTATAAACCAACTAAAGAAATAATCTTTTGAAACAAATGCTTGTTTTGATAATTTAAACAGCAGCATAAGAAAAATACCTAGCCCTATAATACCGTATCTTAAAAAAACTTCCAAATATTGATTATGAGCATTATGTTTGTTTACAAATGGTTCGCTTTTTATATCTCTATATTGTTGTAAAAATTCTAGTCCTCCGTCTGACCCTACTCCAAATATTGCCTTTTTTTTAATAACCGAAATTACACTTTTCCAGTTTTCTTTTCTTGTTTCATCTCCATTGTGAATAACTGTCGTTATTCTATTGAATACGGTTTCTCCACCTCTTTTTTCTTTTGATATATCTTCTAAACTAAATGTTATGCTAAACAATGCAATTATAATAAAAATTAAAAACAGATATATCTTCATTTTTCTTGTCTTTACTATAAGGATAAACTGAATTACTAAAAACAGTAAAAAAAGGAGTATGGACATAAATGCTGAAATTTCATAGATAGAAAAAGACAAATACAACATTAACAGAACTTTAAAAAAACGATTTGTTCGTTTGTTTTTAAAAAAGTCCATTTTATAGCTACATATTAAAACAAAAACAGTTAATAATCCGAAGTAAGGTGAATGAATAGAAACCATTGCATTTTCAATAAATCGTTCTCTTATAAAAGAAAAGAACAGTTCTTTAAAACTTCCGTTTTCATTAATTATTTTTGCAAAAATAGTGTAGTGTGCTGATAAAAGAATAAGCAATATTCCTGTTAATAATCCATAAATAGCCGTCTTAACTTTTCCTTTATCAATCATATTAGAAAGGTTTAAAAAGATAATTGGAAAAAGTAAAAAAGGGATATTTCTAGTGACACTTTTTATTGCTATATCTGTTTGATTAGCATATGAAATTCCGATAATCTGAATTATAAAAAATAAAATGTATAAATATATGTAGGGGTTGTTTTTGTCTAAAAAAGTGTAGGGGTTTTTAGAAAACCATATAAAAGAATACAAAAATAAAATACTAATAAGAATGCTGTTAAAAGCGTAAGAAAAAGGAATGCTAAAAGCAACTACAAAAAGTAAAATTTCTAATCCTTTTTCTAATTTTTCATTTTGACTGGAAATAACCTTCATACCTTCCTTTGAATCCTTGTTTGAAATATTTAATCATTTGTGGGTTTAAAAAAATGATTCCTTTTAACATCCCTACAATATATACAATCAAATAATAAGAAATTGAAAACAATCCAAAATTATGTTTTTTTAAAAAATAACCTCTTCCCTTACCATAGAAATAACTTCTTATTGCCGTTTTATCATTATATGTTTTCACAGGGTTTGGATGAAACATTTTAAACTGAGGACAATAATAAAACGTTTTGCCTTTATTGATAAGATTTAAAATGAAATCTGGACCTTCATCTGACCAATAGGATGATTTTGTAGACCCTACTCCCATATTGACATCAAATAAAACATTTTCAATGTTTCTTTTTTTTATAATAATCCCTGCTTCAATAACAGTTTTTAATATATTTTTTCTATTTATTTCTTGGTTTTTTGATGAAAGTAATATAGAAATTGGTTTCCCATCATCTCTATCGATTGTACTTACCGTTATTCCATCCACTCTATTTTGTTGAAAATAGCCATTAATCTGTTCTAAAAATTTATCGGGAAACTCACAATCATCATCAGGAAAAGTTAAAATTTCTCCTTCTGCATTTTGTATTCCAATATTTCTCGCATTAGAGGCTCCCTTAGCAGGTATTCTTATGTGTTTTATAGGAAATTTCTTTTTGTAATCTTCAATAACTTCATTTAAAATATCTTCTTTATTCTGATCAATAACCAATACTTCAAAATTTTTAAATATTTGCCTTTCTAAAGATGTTAGCATCAATAAAAGTTCGGTAATCCTGTTTATGGTAGGTATAATTACAGAAAATCTCATGTTGTTTTTTGTAGATTTAGAGATGAAATGCTTATTGCCATACCTACGTATAACCAAAAATATTGTGAATGGTAAATAAACCCTGAAAGTTCTGATACTATTAAAATTAAAATTAAGCTTTCAATTCCTGCTTTATATAACGGTTTGTAAATGGTATTCAATTTGATTTTCTTTGAAAAACGTATAAAAATATTAAAAAGAAGGATTGAAAAGGAAACTGTTCCTAAAATACCAAAATTTACTAATAGGTTTATTATTAAATCATACGTTGGAAATACTCCCCAACCTAACCCTAAGATTGGGTAATCTAAAAAATAATCAAATCCTAAATACACTGTTTTAAACCTTTCTATTCCAGAATAGGTGTCAGAGACGTTCACTAAATAAATACTTATAAAAACCAATGCTAATGCGCTTAAACCTATATATGATATTATTAAAACATATTTACTTGCTTTGTTAAAAAACCTAATTCTATTTTTAAGTAATAGGCCCGTAATTAACAAAACTCCAATTACTCCTGTCGTTGTATAAGCAATCAATAATGATATCATTGATATTATATACATTGATGTATGATACTTTTTATTAAAAATAAAACTTTTATTTTCTTGACTAAACCAATAGAAAAAAGGCATAATAGGAATTAATAATTGTGCAAAATAAGATGCTTCCATTGTTACGCTAGCCATTCTTGGCCATCCATAAAGAATAGATATCCCTCCTTTAGACATTCCTAAGTGATTGAATAAGTCATTTGGATATGGAATATTTAGAAAGAAACTAAAACTTCCAATCCATCCCCATATAATCATAAAGGTTATACCCGTTAAAAGTAATTTCAACAATCGTTTTATATCATTTACAGAAGTATATGTAACGCTTATTAAATACACAACAACTAGACCTATCAAAAAATACAACAATTGAGTTATCCATTGAATATTGGGATATAAAGGAATGTCTTTGGCATAATAAACCCCAGAACTATACCTATCTAAAACCATATAATCACCATTAATAATAAAGGGCATTATTTCGGAAACTATAGCAATTAGAGCGATTGTTGTCAACCAAATAAATGTATTGTTAAAATTTTTTGGCAGGATAGGATTCCCTAATAAAATATTTTTAACAAAATATGTTAGGGCAGCTAAAAATAATAATGCAAAAGGTAAATTTATTGCCGTAGAATTATCAACGAAAAAAACAACGGTAGCATTAAAAGAGATAACCAAAACAAATGCATCTATAAATCGAAAAGATTTTTTTAGACCAACACCTATTGCAATTAAAATTAAGAATATAAAGCCAATCCAATTTATTTCCATTTATTTCCTATTACTTACTCCAACGCTTTTGTTTTCCTAATATCGTTTTTCTGTAAAAATCAGCAAGTATCGAAGAGAGTCGATCTCCAAAAATAACGGAGATTAAATGTATTATTCTAACTCTTACCTTCCAAAAGAACAGCTCTTTTGAAAAAGTATAGATATGATTCTCTTTTCTCGCTCTTTGCGTTTCTGTTACTACCATTAATCTATTACTTAGCCTACCACTTACTCCTCCTTCTCTCATTACGATTAAAACACTATTGATAAAAAATGCTCTTTTAGATGGGTTTTTTAATTCTCTTAACAGAAGTTCATAATCTCCAGCTATTTTAAATGTGGTATTGAACTTGCCATGTGTTGAAAATAGTGTTTTATGATGAAAACATCCACTATGATTTATATTCATAATATATGAAAACCGTTCTCTTTGCTCTTCCCATGGTTTCCCAGAAATTTCAACAAGTTCATTATTCTGATTTATATGTTCAATTTTACCGTAAACATACTTAATGCTATTGCTATTGGCCTCAATCAATTTAGGAATAGCATTTTCAATAACCGTATTGTTTTTGTAATAATCATCAGATCCTATATAAACAATCCATTCTCCATTTACAAGCAATACTCCTTTGTTCATAGCATCATAAATACCATTATCAGGTTCACTAATCCATTTATAGGTTATTCCTTTTTGTTGAAATCGTTTTTGATAGGATTCAATAATTGAAACTGTATCATCATCAGAATTTCCATCTATTAAAATATACTCAATGTTTTGATGGGTTTGATTCAAGACAGATTCAATAGTGTCTTTAATGGTTGATGCGCTGTTAAAACAAACGGTAATAATACTTATTAATGAATCCGACATCTTTAAAATTTCTACTTATACACTCTTGTTAATCTCTAAAAAAAATTCCATCTACCTGCAATAACTGACCTGTATCATTATTGTAAAACCCGTTTTCTAAACTATAAAGTCGAAAGCCTTCTTTTTTTAAAAGATTTATCATTTCTAAAAATAATACTTCTCCTTTATATAGTTCAATTATAGACATTTCTAACTGAACGCCTTTTATTCTATGCAATATTTTCTCGGCTCCTTCGATAACGTTCTTTTCAAATCCTTGTACATCAAGTTTTAAAAATACAATATCGTCATCACAAACTAAATCATTATATAATTCATCAAGTTTTTTTACTTGAATTTCTTCTTTATCAATATAGTTTGATTCTGAAGCATTATCTACATGGTTTGGTGTTATATCTAATATTGAACTACTATACAAATTTTTGGAAATATTTATGATAACTTCTTCTTCCTTATTCCCTAAGGCAAAATTATGTGTTTGCCATTTTTTATCTTTTAAAGCATTTAATGCTAATTGTTTGTAGGCTATTGTTAGCGGTTCAAAGGAAATTATTTCTCCATTAAATCCTAGTTTTCTTGTTAATTCAGCATATTGTCCAATATTTGCTCCTACATCCAATATTTTGTTTATTCTAAAATGTTTTAAGAGTTTTTTTCTGCGCCTTAAATCAGCATTGGGATACTTATTAATATCAATCTTAAAGGGATTAACAATTTTTTTTATGGTATTAACTATATTCACTTTTCTTTAAAATTTTAAATGTTTGTATTGGGAGTATCAATGTCATACTTAAGATACTTACTATTGTTCCAAGTATGACTCCGCTGCTTCCTAAGTTTAGATGTTTTACAAAATAAATAGATAAGGGAATATTAATAACCGCTCCTATAATAAAAAGTATTAGTTGAAGTCTTATTTTTCCGATGCCATTTAAAAAATACATATAAATAATACCGTATACTCTAATAATTACAAATATGCCCATAAAGACTATTAATCTAAAATCAATTGACAGTTCTTTTTGTATCCATAAAGATATGATTGGTTTAGCAATCATAACTAATATTACGACTAATATTATAAAGGGAATAAATAGTTTATTCAATCTAATCAATGTTTGTTTTATCCACTTAAAATCTTTCTTTTGATATGCATCTGTATATAGTGGCCAGAAAGGGTCTTGAGCAATGATTGAAACAATAATTGCTACTTGAAAAAGTTTATAAACAACATCGTAACTTGCCACTTCGCTTGGTCCTAACAATTTGCTGATTATTATATTATCTGAAGTGAAAATAATAATCATACATAACTGAATAAAGAAAAACTCTAAACTCAAGCCCATTAAATTATGTATTCTTTCTCTGCTAAAAAATTGTAAAGAGGGTCTGAGGTTACTGTTTTTCTTAAAAAATTGTATGGTAAAAATTGAACTTACAACAATATTTGAAACCCCATAAATTAAAGCAACATATAGTAGTGATTTTTGAAAAAAGTTAACTGCAACTATAATCGATATTAGTATTGATAATTGGTAGATTACTAAAGCCAGTTCTACTTTCCATGATTTTTGAATAGCAAAATAAAATGTTTTGTAAAGACTTAAAACAAAGCTTGTAATAATCATCAATAAAGTAGCAAAAAATACTTGCTTTAATTCTATTTCACTAATACTAGTGTTTAATAGGCTTTTCAAATCAACTAAAAAAACAGCTATTACTCCTATAATTAAAAGTAATAAAGCAATGCCCGTTATGAAAGCATAGGTAGTGGAAATATATTCTCTGGCAAGTTTAAAATCTTTACTACTTATGGCTTCGGTTAACTTCGTTTTCAATCCATTTCCGATTCCTAAGTCAACGTAAAAAACAATATTAACTATTGAAAAAATAGTCACCCATAATCCGTAATGTTCTTTATCTAGATAGTTTAATAATATAGGAACTGTAATATATACAGCACTCATATTTAGAATTTTATAAAATAATCCTAAAGAAACATTTTTAACAATTATGTTTTTTCTATTCATTTAATTGCCTCTTATATCAAAAAAGTATTATTGATATATCTTCCTCAAGTTCTGTTCTATATTAATTCTCCTTCTTACTATAAATTAATGGACGATTGACTTCTTGTATTTCGCTAAGGGCTTATCGGGTAGCAAATTAAATTCTATTTAAGAGAAATTTTTTGAATTTAATTTGTTTTTTTATAATTAACCAGATACTTATTCAGTTGTAATGCTAAGATAAAAATAAGAATTGCTACTCCAAATCCAAGCCCTAAAATAACTGCCCATTTTTTTTGTAAGCTTCGTTCTTTTATTCCTACCTTACTAAAAGTTGATACTACATTTAATATTTCAGTAGTTTCTGCCTTTTCTTTATTATTATCTATCAACTCTTCGTTTAAATCTAAGCTTTCTTTAAACAGTTGTATTTCATTTGTTTTTCTTGCTCCTTGTGCTAAATTAATATTGGTGCTAGATGCGTCTTTATTAGCTTCTGTAATTAATACTTCATTATAAATTTTTCGAAGTGTATCAACTTCTTGTAACGATTTTACTAGTACCTTTTCATTTTGATGTAAGTTCTCATCATTGATCTTTTTTTGATACTTATAGTATGGATTATTTTCGATTGAACTAATGATAGGTAAACTTAGTTTCTCAAAAATAGTATTACTTAACGATTTTACTTTTATCTGATGATAGCTATAATTATAATCGGTAAATCCTTTTTTGAATTCCTTTATGTTAATGTTTTTTACAGTTGTAGTATCTACCTCTTGAATAAAATCGTCAAAAAATTGATATTTTTCATTTTCATTACGAATAGGTTCTATATAAAACCCCTTTAGTTTTGAGGCTTCATTTATGGAAATATTAAACGTTTGTGCTAATAAACTCGAATCTTTTTGCTTTACCAATTCATGATAGAAATGAATGTTTTTATACAACTGCTGGGCACTTTTAAAATTAGGCTCAACTATCATGGTTGATGAATATTGTTTGGGCTTATTAAAATCTAAATAAAGACCTATAACAGCACCAATGAACATTGCCATTCCTAATTTTATTACATTGTTTCTTAAAAAAAGAAGTGCTAAAATGAAAAGGTGAAATAAGGCTTTAAAAAACTGACCAATAACATTAAAAAGGTTTTGAAACCCTTTGCCAATAACTTTAAATAAGTTTCCTAAATCTACTTCTTCGTTATTCGTTTGGTTTGTTGACATAACTTGGTTTTATAAAATCAGTCTCCGACTGTTAAAATATTTGCTCTAGTATCTTTTGGGTAATTGCATAGGTTGGTCTTACGCCTGAGGTTCCTAAACCTCCTGATGCTAGTGTACTTCCCGTTTCCAATGGATTATCTGAAGCGTAATATGCATATCTTACCTTTACGTTTTCAGAAATGTTTCCTCTTATTTTTGATGCTGACTGTATTGCCTTTTGATAATGCGCTCCTTCCATTTCTAAACCAACTGCTTTCCATGTTGAATCATGGAAAAAAGTCAATAAATCTTTGTTCTGTAATGAAGTGCCTAATACAGTAACCATTGACCCTTCGTATACATTTACACCAAAGCCTTCTAAATCTTCTTTTTTAAGTTCATTTTTAAATGGGTAATTATCTGCTGTTCCTTCAAAGATATGTGCTGAAGGAATCATAATATCACTTTTTCCGCCTTCTAAAATACCCGCTTTTCCCATGATTGATACTGACTCAACATTTAGATAATGGGTATTGTTATTTTTACAAATGTAAGGTTTTAATAACTCGTCCATTGTTTCAAATGCCTGCTCTCCAAAGGCGTAATCCATTACAATGAGTACTGGCTTTTTAGCTGCATCGTTACGCTTATTTAATGTATAAGAAGCCTTGTTGAAATCAATTTTATCGGTGTCTATAATTTGTACATTGATATTGGTTCCTGAAGTATCCTTTACATAAGTCAATCCAGTTTTAGAAGCTTGTTGTTTTACTTTTTTTCGTAAAGCATTGCTATCGTCATCACTTAACAATTCAAATAAGGCCAATTCTTTATATTCTTTTGCCTCCTTTGTTAAAAAAATAGGTGCATAAATAGAGTTCATTACACTATGCATATTCGCACTAATGATATGTATTGGTCGTTCTAATAAATTTTTATCTTCTAGAACTTGTTTGATACGCGTTGCCCATTCTTCGCCGTAGATATGATGACCAATGCTTTCTCTTAGGGTAGAGCTGAATGTTATTGTTCTTTTTTTATTTAGTATCGCTTCGTTAATTGCCAACTTACCCATCCAAAAAATACAATGGAAGAATCTATTTGGGTGGTCTTTTTTTGAGAATGCTGCATCAATCTGCTTAACTTCATTAAAAGTTCTTCCTAAAATACCCGCTAAATGTGTTAAGCCAACTTCTCTTTGGTCACTAGAGAGTTTTTTGTTATTGATAACAATCTCTTCTAAGTACTCCCATTCACGAATAGTTCTACCATCTTCGTTAATTAAAACGCTATCTTTAATTTTATGAGATTCAATAAATAGAAAAGTTAAGTGTGTTAGAATATCATAAATTTCAGAGCGTCCTCTTGTAATTTCAATATTCATCTGGTCTTTATCTATTCGGTAACAATTACGACGTCTCTTTTCAGGAATTATTGGTTTAAAATGTGAGTTTTTATAGCCTTCATCTGCCGTAAGGTTAATAAACTGACATTCTTCTATCCCTTCTGGTAATCTATCGATAATGTATAATAAGCCATCCAATTCTGCCTTCTCCTCTGCAATGGATCCATAAATTTCTGGGCGTAATAATAATAAAGAAGCTCTTAGTGTTTCACCTGAAACTCCCATTGGTTTATAAAAGCCTCTATTAAATAAATGCCTCATGGTAATATATAACCGTTCTATAGCATTTGAAGATTCTTGAGATTTGGTTTGTTTAATTCTACTCATTTAAAAAATTTGGACAAAGGTATTGGAATCCTTTAGAATATTGGGTTACTTTAGAATTTTTTGATATTTATTCTCGTCTTTTAAAATTACCAATGCTTCAATTATTGAGATATCATGATTCACTTTATGAACATATTCTCCTTTTTTATAATAATATCTTCTTACAATTTCATTGGTTAATGTTTCTTTAATCTCTGCTTTATTTGGAGCCAATTCTTTGATTTTTTCAATTTTAATTTTTTCTGATAAATTTTGATACTCATCTTCTATATTCACTTTGTATCCATCTTTTTCAGCTATTTTTAATACTTCTGAAAGGGCTCTTTCTGTATTTGTTTCAAAAGTTACATCCTCAGTATTTAAATAATTTAAAAAGTGTTGATACTCTACATCTGTAAAAATAAACTCTTTTGAAGAAGTAACATTTGTATGACTGTTATAATAATTTGTAGCATAATTAAAAAGTGCTTCGGATTTTATCAATGCTTTTGTAGCATTTGTTCTTTTGGTCTTTTTTAATTTTATATCTGGTTCTATTCCTCCTCCATCATAGACTATTCTTCCATTTTTAGTTTTATATGCATTGATTTTATTATCTGAAAACTTAGGCACATTTCCTTCTTCGTCTCTATGTGTATAATCTAATTCTTGAATACATCTTCCGCTAGGCGTATAGTATTTAGAAATGGTTAGTTTTAACTGAGTTCCATAAGTTAATTTTCGATAGCGTTGTACCAATCCTTTTCCAAAGGAACGTTCTCCTATTATAACTGCCCTATCTAAATCTTGTAATGACCCTGCAACAATTTCTGATGCTGACGCCGAAAAATGGTCAATCAAAACAACAATTGGTATTTCTAAATCCAGAGGTTCTCTTTTTGTTTTATATGTATCACTCCATTTTTTCACTTTCGCCTTTGTTACTACTACTACCTCACCTTTTGGAACGAAAAAATTAGTGATTTCTACTGCTTCATTCAATAGACCTCCTAAATTTCCTCTAATATCTAAAATTAGCTTTTTCATTCCTTCTTCTTTCAGTTCTTCAAAAGCTTCTTTCACTCTAGTTGAAGCTTTTGCGTTGAATTTAATAAATGAAATATAACCAACCTCATCATCTAACATTTGATGATAGGGTACAGGGTCGACATCAATAGTTTCTCTGGTTAGTTCGGTTTTGAAAATTTTATCCTGTCTTTTTAATTGTAAGGTAATCTTGGAATTAGGGATTCCATTTAATAGTGGTAACACATTTTCTAAGGGTGTATCTTTAATCAAAACATTGTTTATCCCGATAATTTGATCGCCCGCTTTTATCCCGCCTTTATCAGCAGGAGCATTTTCAAAAGGCTCTATTATTATCAACTTATTATTGATTATTTTAGTAGTTGCACCGATGCCTCCATATTCTCCAGCAGCATTAATTCTTGCTTTTTCAACTCCTTGTTCATCATAATATCGCGTATATGGATCTAAATCCTTTAACATATTATCAATGGCATTTTCAGTTAATTTTGCAGGATTTGTTTCATCTATATAATACATATTCAATTCTTTGAATAGTGTTGTATAGATTTCTATTTGTTTTGCAACTTCAAAAAAATCAGATTTAAAACCTACTGAAACTGTAAAAGCAACTACTAATAGTACAATAACGCTTACTCTTTTTACCTTCTTCATTTTATTTTTTATTTATTTTTTGAAGAAATTTCTCCAATAAATGTATCATTTTTTCTTCTATATCAACGTATTTATGCTCCTTTTCGTCTAAATAGGTAAACATTAAAATATAGGTATCATCTATGTTTTGATACAACGTATGTTTCTGCCGTCTATAACTCTCTCTGATGAGTCTTTTAATTCTATTTCTATCTACTGCTTTCTTAAACTTTCGTTTTGGCACAGAAAATCCTGCTTGTACAGGAAAACCAGTACCATGTACTATTTTAAGGTATACTATCCGTAGAGGGAATACAGATAGTGAACTTCCCTTGTCAAATAGTTGCTCAATAAGCTTCCGGCTTTTAAGCTTTTCTTCTTTTTTAAATGTAAATCGCATCGAAGCAAAAGTAATTAATCCAAATTTAACCCAGATTATGTATATCGTTTGTTCCTATTTCAAATCAAATCAATCAACCAAAATATTTTATAAAAAAGGATTTGAAAAAGAGTTTAATCCTTAAATTTGAACAAAATTATAATCTATATAAAATGTCTCAAGATTTATTTCAAGCACCTGACTATTACCTTTTAGACGAACTGTTAACTGAAGAACATAAATTGGTTCGAGATGCTTCCAGAGAATGGGTCAAACGCGAAGTTTCTCCTATCATCGAAGAATATGCTCAAAAAGCTGAATTTCCAAAACAAATTATAAAAGGTTTGGCAGAAATCGGTGCTTTCGGACCTTATATTCCAGAAGAATACGGCGGTGCTGGCTTGGATCAGATTTCATATGGTTTAATTATGCAGGAAATTGAAAGAGGCGATTCTGGAGTGCGTTCTACGGCATCTGTACAATCATCATTGGTAATGTATCCTATCTGGAAATATGGTACTGAAGAGCAATGCCAAAAGTACCTACCTAAATTAGCTTCCGGTGAGTTTATTGGTTGTTTCGGATTGACAGAACCTGACCATGGATCAAATCCTGCCGGAATGGTAACTAACTTTAAAGATAAAGGTGACCATTATTTATTAAATGGTGCTAAAATGTGGATTTCAAACGCTCCTTTTGCAGACATTGCGGTGGTTTGGGCAAAAAATGAAGAGGGAAGAATTCATGGAATCATTGTTGAACGTGGTATGGAAGGTTTTACAACACCTGAAACACATAATAAATGGTCATTACGTGCTTCTTCAACTGGTGAATTGATATTTGATAATGTAAAAATTCCTAAGGAAAACTTGTTACCTAAAAAGTCTGGTTTAGGTGCGCCATTGGGTTGTTTAGACTCTGCTCGTTATGGAATTGCCTGGGGTGCTATTGGTGCCGCAATGGATTGTTATGATACGGCATTACGCTATTCTAAAGAACGTATTCAATTTGGTAAGCCTATTGGTCAGTTTCAATTACAACAAAAGAAATTAGCCGAGATGATTACCGAAATTACCAAAGCGCAATTACTTACTTGGCGATTGGGTGTGCTACGCGATGAAGGGAAAGCAACCACAGCGCAAATATCTATGGCAAAACGTAATAATGTAGATATGGCTATCACTATTGCCAGAGAAGCAAGACAGATGTTAGGTGGTATGGGTATTACTGGTGAATATAGCATTATGCGTCATTCTATGAATTTAGAAAGTGTCATAACTTATGAAGGTACACATGATATTCATTTACTAATTACAGGAATGGATGTGACAGGGTTGAATGCTTTTAAATAGGTTTTACTATATTTACCTCATGAAAAAAATTGCTATTGTTGTGCTTTTTTTATCCTACTTTCAACAGATAAAAGCGCAACCCATATTTTCCGAGAAAGGTTATCCTGAACATTTTATTGCAGGTACCCTTATTGGAGGGGTTACATCGTACTTTGTATATAAAAAAACAGATAATAAACTTAAAGCCTGGGTTGCAGGTACTTTAACTGCAACTGCAGTTGGTTTTCTTAAAGAAGCTCTTGACCCTCGCCTTTTAAGCGGTGTTAATAATACAACTGATGCCTTATACACTTCTTTAGGAGGAGCTGTTGGAGCAAGTATTGTTATCCCTTTAAAAAGACGAAAGCGCAGAAAAACACCCAATATAACAGCTGCTTTTAATTGATAATTTTTTTTAAATCTAGAAATTAGCTACTAAAGAAAAAGAGAAATTACGACCAGGAGCACTAATACCCGAAGCAAACTCTTTATAGTGAGTGTCAAAAATATTGTCAACCATAAACATAAAATCAAAGTTTTTTGTGATTCTATACTTTGAATTAAAATTCAATGTTGTCCAAGATGGTGAACCATAATATTCACCTGAAGTTAATAATGGCGTTTGCTCAATTCTGTCAATTCCTTCCGTAATATTATAATCTTCTAGTTTTTTTCTACCGTTGAACTTAAAGTCTAACCTTGTTTCAAAACGACCTTTTTCATGTGTAATCCCCAATTGTCCAAAAAGTGGTGGAATGGATGATAAAGGCTCGTCTGTATCATAGGCCTTTCCCTTTGTATAGGTTAGCGATGCAACTGTTTTTAAGCGTTTTGATAGCTTTCCTTTAAGGGTAAATGTGCCTCCTAAAATATAGGCGGTATTTTTATTCACATTGGCCATTACATTGCCCAACTCTCCATCAAACAAGATTGTAGCACTTCCATTTAATATAAAATTGTCTCTAATAATATAATTATCTAATAAAGTATAATAGGTAGTTATACCCAGATAGAACTTTTTATCACTAAAATACTTTAAGACCCCAAACTCTGCATTATACGCAAACTCTGGTCGTAAATTGATATTTGGTACCGTAACGTTTCCTGACTTTTCTCTTACTTTACCTACATCATCTATATTGGGTGATCTAAATCCAGAAGATACTACTGTATTTAGCTGCCATTCATCTGATGGTTTATAAACATAACCCAACGTAGCTGTTATTGCCGAATTGTTTAAGGTGATATCATTGTCAGGTAAGGTAATAAAAGTAGCATCAATCCATGTTGCTGATAAATGTGTATTTGTAAAACGAATGCCTGTGTTTAAGGTTGATTTTTTACTGATATCTTGCCTGTAGTTTACGTATCCCGCACTGGTTGTATAGGTGCTTCCTCCATCCGCATATCTCGATTGTACAGGAAATGTATTTGAAAATCCAATAATTTCATTTTCGTTAACGGATAATGTTTTTCCCTCAGGAGTGGATATAACGTCATTATGAGTGAACTCTACTCCATAGGATAAGATTCTGTCTCTTGATGTTGTTAATGGTACTGAAAAATCACTAGTAATACTAAAAACATCTACTTCTTCTTTGCGGATAGTTCTATCTAAACTCGTAAATTTTCTGTTTATTCTAGACTCTTTAATATTTTGATAAGCTAGTGTAATGGTTCCTTTATCCATCCATTTTTTTTTAGGTTGGATTGCCAATTGTGAAGATAGTAATAGTCTTTTTTGCGGACCATAATACCATTCGGCAAAACGTAGGTCACCATCTCTACGTTCTGTTAACCTATCGAATCGTGGAATATCTGACGAGGTACTGTATTGAAAATTAACCATTATATTGGTTTTTTCGGATAAGGGAATATAGAACTTTTGCAAGATGTCTGTTTGGTCATAACCCGTATTTCGTTGTATTTCGGAGTTCGGATTTGCCACAGGAAAAGGATTGTAAAAGCTATCAGAATTATTAGAATACTCAAAAACCTTCGCCCAATCATCAAAGCCATGATTTCTATTTTTTCCCATTCGTAAATCACCAAACTTACTTCGTGAAATACTTGTATACGACCCAATTTTTTTAAATGATAATTCTATACCTGCATGCACAGTATATTCATCATTAACACTACTGTAACGGTTTAAAAGGGACACGTTCGCACTGTTTTTATCACTAACTGATGGTTTTCTGGTGTAATAATGAATAACGCCTCCTAAGGCATCAGAACCATAAATTACAGATGAGGGGCCAAAAATAATTTCGGTTCTATCTAATATATTTGGTGATACTGTAATAGAATTCTGTAAATGTCCTTTTCTATAGATGGCATTGTTCATTCTAACACCATCCACAACCAACAATACTCTATTGGCTTCCATACCTCTTAATACTGGACTTCCTCCTCCTGCTTGAGATTTTTGAACTTTAATTCCGGGAATTTCAGCTAACATATCCGCCGAAGTTTGTGGTGCTATTCTTTGAATGTCTCTAATTGAAAAAGTAGCTATTTGTTCGGCGATTCTTTTTCTTGATTCTATTCCTTTGGATGCTGATAGAAAAATTTCTTGAAGTTGTTCTGATTTACTTCGTAAGTAAACTATTTTCTTTCCAATTATTACTCTTTTTAATAATTCATATTCAATGTATGCCACATGAGTAAACGTTAAAATATCATTAACCGCAAAATCAGAGATGTTTACAACACCGTTATTATCAGAAACAACACGCTTAGTTTTATCTTCATTGAAAACGGTTACATTATCAATAGGGAATTTAGAATCAGCATCTAAAATAGTGATTGATTGCCCTACAGAAGCGTAAACAACAAGATACATAACAAGTAAAAAAAATCTCTTCATAATCAACTAAATACCACTTTTAACACTTCTAAAGACTTTGGTTTTCTAAAACCCGGCAAATGTAATTGAAAATATTGAATTAAATTTTCCAATACAATTTGTCTTTCTTTTTTATTAAATTTTAGTTCATGTAATATATCAAAATTTGTGCCGAGCAAGGTTCTAAAGTATATTAAATTTTCTCCAGAAATATATTGATTTGATAACGGTTGATTGGAAAACTTTCCTTCTTCCAAATCAAAGTACAATGAATCGTTTTCTTTTTCGGGATAAAAGCCTAAATACTTGGTCAAATTTAGTAAAAAAAGGAGGTGAAAATTAGCAAACTTCGAGTGTGTATCTAACCATATTAAAGCCGTTTCTAAATAGGTGAATAATTTTAGATTTGTTTCTTCTTCACGAAGTGCATTTGTCAAAACTTCTGATAAAAATACGGCAATAGTTTGTTTTAAAACATTTAAAGGAATCGTGGTATAGGAATAACTTATAGTTGCTTCTTTAATAAAATGTAACGTTTTATTAGGGTTATAATTCGCTGTAATTTCTAATTGGGTTAATGGTTGAAAGTACGCAGGGGATAATTTTCCTTTTTTTTGTTTAAAAATTCGCTTCACCAAATAGGATTTAATACCCAATTCTGTATAGCATTTTACTATGATATCGTAATCTGCATATTTGATAGTACTTAAAACAATGGCTTTTGTTGTAGCAACCATTTTAATTAATTATGGCTATTTTGGTTATTGATGTTTCAGACTTGTCTGGTAAGGTCAACAATACAATATAAACACCTGAAGCGACTTTGGTACCTGCTAAATTCGTTTTGTTCCAAATTACTTTTCCACCTTTTAGTTCTTGACCTTCAACAACATTTGTTTCATGTACCAACCGTCCTGATGCATCTAAGATTTTTACATTGGTTCCTCTTGGTAAATGAGTGCCATTTCTACCATCAATAGTTACAAAAGCATGTTCTTTTTTTACAGGGTTCGGATAGGCATACACGGCTCCTAAATTATCTCCAAATGGTGCTACATTATTATTAAACGCAACAATGCCTTTGTCTGTAGCAAAAAAGACCTTCCCATTACTATTATCAACTTTAATTTTAATAATTCTATTCGAAGGCAATGGTGAGTTATCTTTGTTAAAATTAAATAAGGTTTCTCTTCCTGACGGATTTGTAGCTAATACGCCACCCGTATCCGTACCGAACCATTTATTATCTGCTCCATCTATCGCTATCGTATTTACGGGTTGATTGCCTAATAATTTTTTAGGGATACCATCATCATCAATAATAATAGGCGCAGCATCGAAAATATCTGCATCAAAAATTCCTCCTGCATTTGAGAATACTACCAATCCTTTTTTAGTACCAATCCAGATTCTATTATTTCTATCAATAACAACACTTCTAGTATTTGGGTCTGGTAAGGAACCTTTGGTTACTTCAGTTACCAAGGCTCTTTTTCTATCTCCCGTTTCGTTATAAACCAATACTCCATTTCGTCTAGTGCCTATCCAAATACTACCTGTTCTATCAATCACTAATTCTGTCAAACCAAAGGCTTCATCTGTTATTATCGTGCTTAAATCAAATTCACTCCAAGTACCATTTGGTGCTAGTTTTTTTAATTTTTTATCTACCCAGGCATTTGCTACCCATAGGTTTCCTTGATTGTCAAATGCTGAACCGTTAATTCTAACACTATGATAATTCGGGTTGTTGGGTGCTAAATCTTCTAAACCACTATTGGTGTCATTTAAAAATTGTATCACTTCATCATTTTCAACCACCAGTATCCCCCCCGTTGCATCTAACTGTCCTGAAGAAGTTTGTCCCCAAGAGCTTATATATACTTTATTCTCTTCATTTGGGTCAATTGTTATATGTACTAGATCTCTTGCTGGAAAAGCAGGGTTATAAGGTGTGTTAATCCAATCCTCTCCATTAAAGTGACTGAATCCTTGCTCACGTTGGAGTGGTGTAAAAGCTCCATCATATCCTCCATAAACAATCCACAAATTATTATTTTCGGCGGTAATTGAAAAAATATCATTTGAAGTTGGTCCTTGAGGATGAATTTCAAAATGTTCAACAGCATTCGAAAAGCTACGTTGTAAAATTCCGAATTGAGTAGTACCTAAATAAATAGTATTGTCTTCGGCATAAGAGGCTTGTAAAACATAATCAAACTCAGATGTTGGGTTTGTAACTACAACTTGGCTTATTGAAGTGTTGTAAACATAGGCTGTTGACCTTGTAGTAGCTGTAATATACTCATCTGAAGATTTTAAGTTTACAATGGTATTTGCTAAGGAATTTATAAATTGCAATGTAGTTGGTGTATTTATTCTATAAAACCCATTATCTTTAGAAGTAAATAATTCATTATTAAAAACTTCAACCGTCTTAAAATCACCTAAAAAACTACCTTGTGGTTGTTGCCAATTATTGAAATCTATTAAATTTTGAGCATTTACATCTGCTGTAAAAACACCTGTTTGGGTAGCTGCATAAATAATATCATTAAATATTGCTATTTGATTTATGTTAACCGTTGTTGAATTGTTTCCTATAAAGTAAGTGTCTCCAAATTGCAAGTTCTCAATATCATAAACAACAATTGCAAAAGGCGTAGATAAGTAGATTTTGTTATTGAATTCAACAATATGTTTTATCTCTTTTTCTCCAGTTATTGTTAGCCTTTCTATATCATTTGCAATTGTTATCTTACCGTCTGCATCAATAATTTCTATCAAACCCGTTTTATAGCCAATAACTAAGCGTTGGAAAACATCACTGAAGTGGATACTGGTAGTTGTTTTGCCTGATAAACCATGTATGGAAGATAATTTTTGAATTTCTTGCGTAGTAACATCGTATATAAAAATTGCATTGTCCGTAACAGCATAAATTTTAGAATCTACTTTTATAAAATCTTTCACATTATTGTAGGAATAAAAATCTTCCCAACTGGAGCTAAAATCTGTTTGCGCCCAGTTTGCCAAAGTGAATAAAAATAAAAATAAATAGAGGTATCTCTTCATACTACAAATTATAATCTTGTCAAAGATATTTAATTAACGACAAAAACAGTATTTTTAGTGCTAAGAAACGCTTATAATGGGCTTTTTATATAGATTAAAAATATGTCGGTAGAAATTGAACGTAAATTTTTAGTGAACTCCACTGATTTTAAAGAGGAAAGTTTTCAAAAAATAAATATTAAACAGGGTTTTCTAAATTCTAATAAGCATAGAGTTGTTAGAATTAGGGTAGTAGATTATATTGGATATATAACTGTGAAAGGGGTAACTTTTGATAAGGGTACTAGTCGTTTTGAATGGGAAAAGGAAATATCTAAAACCGAGGCTGAAAAACTATTACTCCTTTGTGAGACTACACCCATAGAAAAAATTCGATATTTAGTAAAAAGTGGAAATCATACTATTGAAATAGATGAATTTTTAGGTGCTAATAAAGGCCTGTGTATTGCTGAGATTGAATTAAAAGCTAAAGATGAAATCTATAAAAAACCTCAATGGCTCGGAAAAGAGGTTACAGGTAAGGAAAAATATTACAATGCTAAATTAAGTAAACACCCCTACAATACTTGGAACCTGAGTTCGACCTAAGGTTTAATTTACAGAATCTTAAGAAGAAGTGAGATTTTAAGTGTAAAATTAAAAGGAATATCTAGATATTTTAATGATTTTATCCAAAAAGATTGCCTTTTCTTTGGATTTCCAAAGGATATGATTAATTTTTCCAATTACTCGCTAAAGTTTATTTTTATATTAATGTGCTCGTGAACCTCTTTTGTCGGTTTCTTGCCATCTTTTTTCAAACTAACCAGTTAGTCCTCAAAAATAGATTTACGAATTGAATAAAAATTCATTTAAACTGTAAACAAACCTTAGGTCGAACTTAGGTTTGAAAATAGAAAAACCGTTAAAAGAAATTAAATTTCTTTTAACGGTTTTCAATTAAATGCTTTTTTCTTTTAATAGTTACTTTCCCACGACCGAAAATTGTTTAAAAAACTCCAGTTAATAATATTGATAATTTATTCTTTTTCAATAGCATTACTCACTGGAGCCAGAGTTTCAATGGCTTTAAATAACCATGTTATCCCTTTTTTTGCGTAAATTACTTTTTGTAATACTTCTTCTTTTTCAAATCTAATTTTGACTATTCTAATGTAAAGTGTTTCCGATACATTTTGAAGTATTTTTCCCTTTCCAATAAAGCTTATGATATTCTCTTTTTCAATAATTTTTTGCAGAACATCAGCGTCAGATGGTTTTGAAAAAGATATTATTGACATTGAGTACTAGGGGATTAAATTTGCTTTCTCAAAGTTACATTTTGTTTTTAAGCTTTTTTTATAAAGTTAATGATTGTAGTGAAATTACTAATGAATGGTAGAGTTTTGCTAACAAATGGTAATTTTTGGAAATTTGAGAAAGAGTTTAAATTTCTTTTGGAAATTTTATAGTAACCTTAGTGCCTGTGGATTTATCTTTTGAAATATCTTCAATGATAACATAAACATTCAGGTTTTTATGAAGCATTTTAATTCTATCTTCAGAAGCCTTTAATCCGAAAGGTTTTCTTTCATTATCAGTATTTTTTTTGTGAAATTTTGTCTTGGCAATCCCTATACCATTGTCAATTATCTCGCAACGTATTTTATCGCCTTCATCAAAAATTGTAAGATTTATTTTTTTATGGCTTTTTTTACTCGCAAACCCGTGCCAAATAGCATTTTCAATATAAGGCTGCATAAACAATGGCGGTACTTGAATCTCTCGTAAATCTATGCTATCATCAATGGTCACAATATAATCAAATCCTCCTGTCATTCGCATTTGCTCAAGCTTTACATATAAACCTAAAACTCCTAAATCTTCTTCAAGCGGAATCGTTAATCGTGATGAATTCTTTAAAATTTCCCTAATTAATCTTGAAAATTTAGTGATATAATCTGACGCTGTTTCAATATCATTTTTCAGTACAAAATTATTAATAGAGTTCAATGAGTTGTATAAAAAATGAGGATCCATCTGGGTTTGTAAAACAGTCATTTTGAGATCGTTCATTTCCTTTACTTTTACGACCAACTGATATTCAGTATTCCTCACCCTCTCTTCAAGATTTCTGTATTTATAGCCTATAATTACAGCAAACATTGTAGTTTCTATAATCACCCCTAGATAAGTAAAAAACATTGGATGAACTCCTCGCTCTTGAAAATAAGTTTCCCCTAAAGCTTCCGGTCCCATAAAACTTATATTGGCCAACGTCACAAAACTTAAAGAGCCAATAATAAAATAAGTTACTTCTTTCCCTTTTATCTTTGTTAAAACGATATAGGAAAGTATTGTGAAAATAGTAATTATTGGTACTAGAATTAAGAATAATTTTTCTTGATAACTATAACCGTAGAAAACTTGAACAAAAATAAAAGCAACTGAAGCAATTAAAAATAATTTAAATTCAATAACCAATAATTTATCCCAATCCGGAATATATTTTTTGGTGCTTAAAAGTTCTCTTGAAAATTCTACATAAGCTGCAAAACCTAAAAATTGCAGGGAAAAATTGATGTAATTATAAATATATAATTGACTCTCTGTACTAATGTCTTTTAAAAAATAAAGAAAAAAACAGAATAGATAGATGCTATAAAATAAATAGACTCTTTTTTTATTCTGAAGATAAATTGCAAAATGGTAGATAGATAAGATTAATATGGCGCCTCTTATCCATGAATAAATTTCAGAACTAAAATCTAATAACATAAAAGATATTTAAAAAAGTCTTTCTAGTAATTCCGCTTTTTTATTTCTGCTAATACTAGCACTCATTCCATTACTCATAATCAATTCTCCTCCTAAGCTTTTTAAATATTCTCTAACATGATTCACATTGATTAAAAAGGAGTTGTGTACTCTAAAAAACTCCGGAAAAGCAAACTTCTTTTCAACTTCTTTTAATGTTTTTGTTACTAAAATTTCTTTATCATCAATCAAAAAAACAGTAGTATAACTTTTATCAGATTTTAGCATAATTACATCATCTCTATCCAATAAATAAATTTTACCATCTGCAGAAATATTTATCTTATCTGTTTTATTGAGATTAGAAAATAGTGATTGCAATTTGTCTTCTAATTGGTTTCCTTTTCGGGATGTTACTACTTTATCAACTGCGGTTATTAACTCATCTTTATCAACAGGTTTTAATAAATAATCAATCGCTGAAACCTTAATCGCTTGCAATGCATATTCATCATGAGCCGTTGTGAAAATAAGATCAAAATTAGTAAATGACAGTTTCTGTAATAATGTAAAACCATCCATTTCGGGCATATCAATATCTAAAAAAACTAAGTCTGGTTTTTCTTCTTGAATTACAGTAATTGCTTCTATTGGAGAGCTACATTTGATTATTTGAATGTCGTCAATGTAACGGTTTAGTTTCCATTCTAAAGCCTCCAATGCGTTGATTTCATCATCAACCAATACGGTCTTTAACATGGGTTTAGAGTTATTTTGTTAAATTTACAGCCAAGATACTATATTTGTTACTACTTGGCAAAAGGTTATTCTGTAATTTCTATGTTTCTTTTAAGTTCATTTCCTAATTCATCAATAACTGTAACAATGTGCTTTCCAATTTTAGGATGTATTGCCATTTCATGAAACGTTTGTGTGGTACCAATAAAATTAGCACCTACATACCAAAATACTTTTATATCTTGAATAGAATGTGCTAATCTAAACACTAACTCATTTTTTTGTTCATTAAAATCTTTTGGTAAAAATACTTTTACAGATTCTTTTGGATAAATAAAGTCCATTACCAATTTTTCTTCTGACAAACAACCTTGATCAAACTTAGGTAGTACTTTATACGTAGGGTTGCTTTTCTGATAGTAAAACTCCATTAATGGTGACAATACAAACCAACTTTTGTGTTTCATTCTACTGATAGGATAACAGGAAGAATTGACTTGATACTGTTCATTTTCATCCATATGTACCCAGAAATGGTTCGGACAAGGTCTAGTTTTTAATCCTGCGCGTTGTACGAAAACGGAATCTTTTTGTTCACATATCTCTAAAGCTCTATATCCACTTTTATTGCAAATGGGAATTCTCTCGAGCTCGTCAAAAGGTTTTGTAAACCAATTGCTTCTCGGTAATACATCAAACACATCAAATAAAATGGGGGCAGCAGTTGAAATACCTACTAAACCGGGTCTCCCTTCTCCATCTGCATTGCCTACCCAAACACCAACCACATAATCTTTGGTTGAACCTATTGCCCACGCATCTCTAAAACCAAAACTAGTGCCTGTTTTCCATGCTATTTCTTTGGAAGAATCGAAAAATTCCCAGTTTTCATTGCCTTCCGGTCTGTTTACTTCTTTTAACGATTTATAGGTTAAATAAATCGACCCTGCATCAAACAGTGTTTTTTCATTGGAAAGCTCTCCAAAATCAATTGTTTTATCAGCAATAAAAGTAGGTTCAATAAACTCATTTTTATAGTATTTTCCTTGTGTATCATCATAGTGATTGATGGTTGATGATAGTGAAGCATAGCTTTTGCATAAATCCCATAAATTACTTTCGGCTCCTCCTAAAATTAAGGATAATCCATAATGATTGGCATTGTACTTTATATCTTTTAGGTTTAATTTTTTTAAATAATGATGGAATCTATCCAGTCCGAATTGTTGTAACATTCGTACCGCAGGAACATTTAACGAACGTGATAATGCCCTGCTTGCTGGCACAGCGCCATCGTATTCTAAATCGAAATTTTTCGGATTATAGCTCGCTATCTGTGTAGGTATATCTGCCACTAAGGTATTTGGTAAAATTTCACCGGCATCTAACATACCAGCGTATAAAAACGGTTTTAGAATGCTCCCAGTACTTCTTGGTTTATTAATAATATCTACATCTTTTTGATGGGTTCTATCTGTGGGAGAATTACCTACGTATGCCAATACTTTACGTGTTTTAACCTCTAAAACTAATACTGCAATATTGTGAATTTGATTTTGTTGTAAGTTATTATAATGTGTTTTTACAATACTGTTTACGCGCTGTTGCAATCCTCTCCTTATCGTTGTTTTAACTCGTTCTCCCTTATTGCTTTGCCTAATTTGTTGTAATAAATGAGGCGCTATTTGAGGTAATCGATATGGTTTTTTAGGCAGCCCTTCTTTAATAGCTAATTGATAAGTCAGCTCATCAATGGTGTTGTTTTTAAAGAGTTTTTTAAGTAGTCTATTTCGTTTTTGAAAAAGTAATTCTTGATTTTTACCTGGGAAAATTAAACTTGGTGCATTGGGTAAAACGGCCAAAGTAGCTGTCTCTCCCCAAGATAATTCACTAGCATTTCTGCCAAAATATCGCCATGATGCCATATCTAATCCGACTACATTACCTCCAAAAGGCGCATTAGATGCATACAATGCTAGAATATTAGATTTGCTATGTCTTAACTCTAAACGTGTCGCTAGAATAATCTCAATAACTTTTTCAAAATAGGTTCTTCGTTTTCCTTTGCGCGATAATCGAATTACTTGTTGTGTTAAGGTACTTCCGCCACGTTTTACGGAACCTGATTTTATATTTTGCTTAAATGCTTTTGCTATTGAAACGGGATTAAAACCGGGGTGCTTATAAAAATAGGCATCTTCAAATGCTATGATACTTTTTTTAAATTTATACGGAATACTGTCTGTATGTGGAAAACGCCATTGTTCATCTGCTGCAATTTGCGCCCCTAATAATTCGCCTTCTATACTTTCAATTACTGTTGAGGTGGGTTCGTTGAAGAGTTGCTTGGGTAGGGAGAAGTAGTACCATATTAAAAAGGCTGCTATAATAGTAGACTTGGTTTTATGGCTTTTTATGTAGGTTGTTATTTTCATTTTATGGTTTTAACCCTTCCGTCTTTTGCTAAGGCAAAACCCACCTTCCCTTTTCAGGGAAGGAATAAGATTCTGACTATAAATAATAATTTGTTTTCGAAAACTCCCCTCCTTTTTTCAAGGAGAGGTGGGTACGCCCTAAGCGTACTCGGGGTGGTTATTTCTTCCAAAACACCTTCCATATTCTCAAAAACTAATTTGTTTTCAAATCAAACCATGGTAAAACCTAATATTTCTAAATTTTTAGTCCGTTCATAATCATAATTTTGTTGAGCAAAATCTAAAGGTATTGCTCCATCTAGTTCTATAATAAGGTTTTCTGAAGCACAATAAAAATCTACTATATAGTTTTCAATACTGTGCTGTCTTCTAAATTTTCTTCCTTTTAATTGTTTTCTTTGTAAATATTTTCATAATGTGGTTTCGGCTGGTATTAGGCTTTTTCGAAAGTTTTTTCTTCGTTCTTCTAAGTATTTACGATTGTGTATGTTTTTCATTTTAGACTTAGGCTCTTAAATAGGTTTTATGTTTTACCATTATTTTATATTGCTTTGACCCTTCCGTCTTTTGATGCCATCAAAAGCCACCTTCCCTCTTAAGGGAAGGAGTTAAATCGTAACTAGAAATATTAATTTATTTTCTACTCTAAAATTACAATCGTTTCTTTTGTTTTTTTTATTCCAATATGGATTTTTTTATACTCCCACTTATCTTCCTTTCGATTGGCGGAAATATACAATCTACCTTTTCCTTTACTCCCTTTGATACGAACCCCAATATCTATTGCGTTATTGTCATTCGAATACTTTACTACTCCTTCAGCTATAGCTAAAAAGTCAATGGGTTCTAAATCTCCTAATTTTTGTTTTACTTCTTCGTTTTCATTTGCTAACTCCAATGCACCTTCATAAATTTCTGATTCGGAATATACGGCAACAACTCCTGAGATTTCATTTCCTGCTATTGTTAGTATAAAAAGAACTCCAGAAAATAACACTAGTACTGGTATGAGCCATTTCCAGTTTCTGGTGAGCCATGGTTTTTTGGAGGTTATTTGATTCATATTGTTTTATTTTTACCTTTCCGCTCACGCTTTAGCGTGACCACCTTCCCTTAAATTAGGGAAGGAGATAGATTCTGACTAGAAATATTAACCTTAACTGTTAATTTTAACTTTCATTAAATTAGGTTTCGACTGCGCTCAACCTGACATTACATTACTAAGACAATAGAGAACTATTTTTAGTATTAACTCCAAAGTTTTCCTTTTCTTCTAGTCCTTCACTTTGGGAAGGTTTCGGGGTGGGATTACTTTACAACCTTAATCCATTTCCCTTTGGTTCTTACAAAATAGTCATTGTCATACATAGCTTCTGCTTGAATTCCCGGTAAATAGTAGTTCCCCAAATAAGAAGCATTGAGAGATACAGAAAATGTTTTTGATTTTCTTCTTCCTAAATCAAAATAGAAGTTCACTCTGTCATCTCGTATATCAGTAAATTCTGCCTGCCTGCCTGTTGAACTTCCATAATCTGTAAAACGGGTATTTACGATTTCCCATCCTGAAGGAAAAATCTCCGTTAAGGCAATATCATGAAGATTTTCACTTTTTAAATTGCTAATGGTAACAACTGCTTTAAAGTCTGTTCCTTGACTTAATTTCGTAATATCAATACTATTGCCGTTGGTATCTGTATACTTAATACTAATGCCTAAATTTCGTTTTTCAGCCAATTCTTGTCCTAAGGGTAAAATACCGGAATTTAACACTCTGACATAAACTACGTTGGCTTGATTGTTAGTTAGTTTTATAGTATTCCCTCCTTCATTAATTGTTAGTTTACGTTGTGCTATGGTTTTTTGCGTATTGATAGTTTCTGATTTTCCATTATTAGCAGCATACTGTACTTTAACAGCTTTGCCTCCGTTAATTTCAACCATCTTTGCCATGGCTAACAAACAATATGAAGTGGTTTGTGTACTCATCCATCTACTTGAAGAAAGTTGCTTGGCTAAATATTGTGCCATTTCTCTTGACTTGCTATTGCCAGTTAATAACATGGTTTCCATTGCCATGGCTCTATTTCTATCTGTAGAACCATAGGTATAATAATCTCCTCTAATCGATTCAAAATCAATATTAGCTGTATTGGCAACTTTTTTAGCTACTTCTTTTTGTCCTGCCAAAGCATAGGCTGCTGCTAAACGCCACTTACTATCATTTGATAGTGTTCCGTGCTCGCGCAATCTGTTCATGGACGCTAAATCAGGATGTCCTGCCAATGCTAAGGTGTATAAACGATAGGCTTGTGCCAAATCGTAATAATAGTACCTGTTACTTGCTCTCCAGTTTCTAGCCGCTTCTTGTTGGTATTTTAACCAGTTATTCATAAAAGTTAATGGCAAACTATAGCCTTTTTTCTGTGCTTCTATCATAAAATGTCCTGCATAACTGGTACCCCAATCATTGGCTGTTCTTTGACCCATCCAATAACTCATGCCCCCATTTGGGGTTTGAAAATGACCTAAACGTTCAATGGTTTTTTTAACATTTCTATCCATTTCCTGTTTTTTATCATAGGTCAAATCGAAAATATCTGCTAGATATAATTGTGGAAAAGCACTCGATGTGGTTTGTTCTACACATCCATGCGGATAACGAATTAAATACTGTAATCTACCCGTAAAATCCATTGGAGGTAAGGTCGATAATTCTAGCACTGCTTTATTGGTTCCTACAACACCAAAGGTTTTAAAATCTAGTGTTTGTTCAGCGTTTGGTTCTAAAACTATATCCGTAACTTTTGTGCTTACTGGATTCGGATTTACAATGTCTATCTCTACTTTATAAGACGATTTCTCACCGTTACCGGAAGCCAATACTTCAATGGTACCAATACCTTGTGCTTTGCTAACATCCAATTCAAAATAGACCATTTTTTCATCTGGTTTTGCAAAGGAAAGTGAGCGTGTTTTTTCTCCGATAATGGTAATTCCTTTACTCAATTTTAAACTGATATTGGCCTTTTTAATCTTAGGTTCCATGGCAAATACAGTAACCGGTAAGGTTACTTTTTCTCCCGGACTCAATTTTCTTGGTAGTGAAGACAATACCATTAACGGTTTGCGAACGGGTGTCGTTTCATCAATACTACCATAAGCGGCATTTGTATTATCACCAGCAATAACCATGGTTCGTACGGAACCAATGTATTTAGGCATGGTAATTTTGTGTTTTTTCATTTCGCCTTTTTTAATGGTAAATGGTCCTAAATAAGTAACCACTGGTTTGAAACGATTTGCTTTTTTGGGTGGTGTTTTTCCCGCATCTTCATCACCTCCAATTCCGAAAACTTGTTGTATGCTTCCGCCATAAGCGCCAATAACATGGTCGAAAATATCCCAAGTTTTAACGCCTAAGGCCTCTTTGGTATAAAAACTATTCCATGCATTTGGAGTTTTAAATCGAGTTAAATCTAATAAGCCTTCGTCAACAACTGCCAAGGTATACGTCATGGGTTTGCCTTGTTTTTCACTTACTTTCACTGTGAATTTTTCTTCCGGACGCAGGACTTTAGGCATTAAAATTTGGGGTTCCAAAATCGTATTTGGATCTTTTACTAAGATTGGAATAACACCATATAATCGCAATGGTAAATCATTGGCTGTAGATGCATGTGGTTGTAATAATGAGATATTAATAAACACATTGGGCGTCATTTCTTTGGTGATTGGTATTTCCGTTGTCGTTTCACCTTTTTGAGTTTTCACCCACTGCTGGTCTAATACTTCTGTACCATTTTCAATACTAATTAATGCTCTACCCGCCGTACCAGAAGGGAATGTTATCTTAGCTGTTTCCCCTACATTATAGTTTTCCTTATCTGCAGAAAACACCAGCATTTTTGCCGCTTGAGGGTCGCTTCCAGTGGGTCTTTTCCACCAATTTCTATAGAAATAAATTGTTCTTCCAGTGGCATGGCCACTTTTTGGATCATAGATTCTTATTAAGTACCTGCCGCCGTCTTCTTCGGGGATATTGATTTTAAAATTCCCTTTTCCTTTAGCATTGGTATTTACTATAATTGACTTAATGGGTTTGTGGTATTGACTACCTACATAGGAAGCTAAATCGTCATAGGAAGAATTCCACCACCAACGCCATTTAATTTGATATACTTTTACTTCTAATTGGTTGCGTTGCACTGGGTTTCCTTCAGCATTGACTGTGGCAACATCAAAAGTCACATCTTCATCTGTATAAAACGAACCATAGGCTCTGGTTTTTGGAGACCTCATCCCCACAAAAACATCGTAAGGTGCAAAATTCATACTTACGGCATCCATAGAAAAATCACCTCCATTTTCAAATGCTCTTGTTAAAAAAGATGCTTTGAGCATACCAGGTGCTTTCTTACCAAAATCTATCTTTTTAGTTAACTTAGCATTCCCTTCGGCATCTAATCTACCATCGAAAATGGTCATTTCTTCAGTGGAAAATTTTCGTGTTGGATCTGTAAAAATATAGTTTGGATACTTTTTAAACGCCGTAGAAGTACTTATAAACTTCACATTTACCTCTGCTTTTAGATTTTTTGCAACGGCACCGTGCAACCATTTTACATTTAATGCTGCATCAATTGGTTTTTTTGAAGTAAGTATTTTATCCTTAAAATCAATCTTAATTTTTAATCGATTTGGTTTTATGGTTTCTATTTTTAAACCTTGGTAAAAAACGGCACCACCAACACTCACTTTGGCATTCCAATTTCCGGTAGCAACTGTTTCTGATGTAGGCACTGTAAATTTATAGAATCCTTTATTTCCGTTTGCATTGATTTTTTTATAACTAAGTTTCCCGTGTGGGTCTGTAACTTCCAAACGGACAGGATGGTTTTTAGGTAGTGGGTTGGCATTGTCATTTAAGACAAAAGTTAAATGCAGGGTGTCACCTGGTCGCCATACACCGCGTTCGCCATAAATGTATCCTTTGAGTCCCTTTTGTAATCTTTTACCAGAAACATCAAACTTACTTAATGATAATGAATATCCATCATTTAGCTTGATATATGTTTTATTGCTTCCGCTTGAAACGATGGCGAAATACGCATTTTTATCAGCATCATAAATGGCAAAACCTTGTCCGTCTGTTTTAACAGAACCTATTTCCTGTTGCTGGTAATTAAATAACCTAATAGTTGCACTGGAGATAGGGTTTGTAGTGAGAATATCTGTTACCGCAAAATGATAGGATTTGTTTTCGCCTTTTTTAGCGATAACACCAACATTAGAAGCTAAGATATTAGCTGATACTATATTATTATCATTGTGATAGTAAGCCTCTTTACATGGGTTTTCTCTGTCTTTCCAATTGTAATATCGATAGTTTTGATAGTTGTAAATTAAATTATCCCAATATTGTTCTTCTCGTTCATCTGCATCCTTTGATTCTGCTGTATTATATTCACTATCGTCGTAATAAAAATCTTCTTCGTAATAATCGTCATATGAGCCGGAATCAACCCGATTCCCGTCACATTTGTACAATGAATAGTCTTTTTTATAACTCAGCTCTATTCTATAGATGGCTCCTGGATCTGATTGTATCATTTTTGATAAATCAATGGCATAGGTTTTCCATTTACCATTGTTTTCAATATCCGACTTGACAAGCGTCATTGTTTTTTTAGCAACTCTGCGTCCTACTCTTCTAATATTATATCTGTCTAATCCGTCAAGGTTATTTTCCTGTAAAAATTGTAAGACATTGTTTTCAAAAATTTTTATTACGCGTACGTCTACTGCTTTTAGGTTTACAGCTTCAAAATTGAATTTTAAATTATTAGAATTAGGTAAAATAA
>Ga0256847_1000108_pt1 | contig 56774 bp, 54 predicted proteins | sample TeddybearmetaG_FD_189099 | JGI IMG/M metagenome (GOLD analysis project Ga0256847, IMG submission 189099) | Hydrothermal vent microbial communities from East Pacific Rise, Pacific Ocean - Teddybear | ecosystem: Environmental > Aquatic > Marine > Hydrothermal vents | place: Pacific Ocean: East... | reverse complement strand
TCATGACCTCCCGAATCTCCCAATGAACAATATATCGGCTGTAACCATCGAGAATTCCACAGAAATAATAAAACGTACCAGAAATATTCAGGTAACTGACATCAATATGCCAGTGTTTATGCGGCGCTGAGGGTTGCTTAAACCCATCCCCTTTTTTTGATTTCTTCCCACGCCAGCAGCGCATAAGCCCTGCATTCTTTAGAACGCGGTAGGTGCTTGCCGGACTGACCGCAACAACATCGCGCGATCAAGCATCATGAATGTTATCCTCCGGTAGCCATCCTCCTGGCGCTCCAGGTGAAAGCGGATAATGGCTTGCTTTTCCCATTCCTGTAACCAAAAATGACGGGGAGTCAGTCCATTGTGTTTACTCTGAATTCCGTGACGGCGTTGCCAGTCATAAAACTTATCCCGAGCAACTCCAGCCCAATGAACCACCTCATCCCTGAGCTTGAGGGGAACCCACACTTTCGTTAAAGCACCCCATCGCTCTTTTTTACGGCAATATAATCCTCCATAATCTCAGCTATGACCCCATTTTTAAGGACGATTTTTTCTCGGAGTTTATTGTTTTCCTTTTGAAACTGCCTCGTTTTAGCATCACCTTTTGATTCCAATGCTGCGGTCATGTTTTCGAACATCAGTTTTTGTCATTTATAAAATAGGGTCGGATGAATCCCATATTGGTCACACAAATCAGAAACTGACGTTTTATTAACTAAGTGATCTTTCAGTATTAAAACTTTTTCTTCTTCTGTGTAATTTTTTCGCTTTTTAACCACAATAATTCCCTCATTTGAGTCATAAAATGTAGCTTATTTCAAGTGAGGCTTTGTCGGTTTCCAATAGAGGCAAAATAGTATCTCCCGGTATATTCGTAATGACATCACCATTTTGTAACAGTGTAAGATTCATGATCAAGCGTGCGGTTCTGCCGTTTCCATTAATAAAAGGATGGATGGTGGCTATGCGTTCATGAATTTCTGCGGCGAGATTGCGGATATATACGATTGCCTCATAATGATTATTGGCCTCAAGGTGTTCCCGTATGGATTTACCGTCAATGGTTAAGCCTTTGTTAACCACAATATCCGTTTCACGCAAGGTCAGGGTATTACCCTCAATGCGGTTGCTATCGTAAGTGTATTCAATATCAATGGTTTGTAGAATGTGCTCGTTAATCAGTGGACGGGCTTTGTCTAATGTGTGTTTGAGCTCATCAATATCGTGAAGTAATTTTTCTAGCTCATGATTCATTTAATATGTGCTTTCCAGGTGGATACTCAATGGGTGATGGCTTTTTGTTTAGGGTGTGGGAGGCAAAGGAACATCGACTGAATCAACTAACCCAAGCAGCGTCGTTTTCTTTGAAAGAAGAAAAGATAGTTGATATTTTGATTCAGTGCCATCAGATGGTATCAAAACTGCCTATTCCAGTGGTTGTGATCAATCCAGACATCGACTTTCCTGGTGTCAGGTTTCTACACTAGCCGGTCAGGATCAGTCAACTACGGTTGGAATTTTCATCGGACAACTATCCTGACACAGGGGGCTGGGCAACAATATCCGTTTTTTTGGCTAGACTTATTGGTAATAGGGTAATAAAGGAAACCGATGATGGAAACAGTCGCATTAAAGCTTCCGCAAGTGCAAGAGCTGGTCTCCGTTGCGCGGGCATTTTGTCATCATATCGACTTTGCGGGTAAACGGGATCTGTTCGAGTGGTTAAGGGCAACAGCCAGGTTGTTGCCGCGGATACATGCGTCAATTGCTGAACTTGGGAGAGTGAGCGATCCAAGTCATACGACCCGTGCGAATTGGGATGATCGATTCGAACTATTCAACAAACTCAAGGATTTTCTGGGTGAGAGTGATCATTATCCGTTGGAAACCGGTGAAGATGAACAGGATGCTCAGGCAGGATCACTCGCCGAGGATTTTACGCACATCTATTTCGAATTGAAGCATGGTCTGGATCAGTGCGATCAAGATCCGACACTGGTTGAGCAGACGCTAAACAATTGGAGTGAGGGTTTTTATTTGCATTGGGGCTGGCACTTGATGGATGCCGAACGGCAGCTGTATAGGATGTGTTTTCATCGACCCGTCCGAAAGCGTAAGGAGCGTCAATTTGGCCAGTTCAGGGGGAAAATTCATATGTCGGATGATTTTGATGATGCGTTACCCGATAGTTTCTGGCTGGGCGAAGAGTGAAATACTTACTCGATACGCACGTTTTTCTATGGTTAAATTTCGCCCCGGAAAAATTACCAGACCCTGTATTGGCCAGTTGTAAATCACCAGAAACACAACTCTTTATCAGTCATGTAACACCGTGGGAAATCCAAATTAAACACCAGATTGGAAAATTGCGACTTGATGAGCCAATCAGTACCATGATTAAAGTTCAACAAGAAGATAATCAAATGCAATTATTGCCTATTCATTTGTCACATATTTATGCGCTGAGGGATCTACCCGCCATTCATCGTGATCCTTTTGACCGTTTGCTTATTTCCCAGGCGAAACTTGAAAATATGGTGCTGGTGACCGCTGACCAAAAAATCAGGCAGTATGATGTTGAGGTAGTGTGGTGATTCGCTTAATACTGGGAATTCACATAGAAAATATCTTTTTTGATTGGATCTATTGCTGTTTTGATAACCAAGAGTTACTTGGCTATTTTTCATCATTTTTCTTGAAATCTAACTCAGATGATGATGTCATCTTATAACCTCATGTTGCTTATTCAAACCCTCTGTATAAGGGGCCTGCATCTTTTCAGCTAAATGACCCCCACAAACTTATGAAAAAAATTATCCATGCGGATCTCGACCACTTTTCCCCCAAGGATGGTCGTATAGGCATTGCCAATATGGCTTTAAATCACGTCGCTGAGATGGTGGGGACAACGCCTTTTTATGCGTATGACAAAGCGATGATGCGCCAGCGTGTTGGCGCTTTGCGTGATGCGTTGCCCGATAGATTAAAAATCCACTATGCGATTAAAGCCAACCCCATGCCGGCGGTTGTGTATCATCTGGCTGGCCTGGTGGATGGCCTGGATGTCGCCTCTCATGGCGAATTGTTGACCGCATTGAACAGCCCCATGCTAGCGGCAAACATCAGTGTTGCGGGGCCGGGTAAAAACGATGTGACGTTAAAAGCGGCCATTGCCTCGGGGGTGTTGATTAATGTTGAGTCGGTGAATGAATTGCGCCGAGTGGCTGCATTAGGGGAGCAACTTAAGCTTGCGCCTAGGGTTGCGTTAAGGCTGAATCCCAGTTTTGAGCTGAAATCTTCTGGTATGAAAATGGGCGGTGGGGCTAAGGCTTTTGGGATTGATACGGCGTATTTGCCTGACGTTTTTGCATTGTTGACACAATTGACGCTGCAATTTGAAGGTTTCCATATTTTTTTAGGCTCGCAGAATCTGAATGCAGAAGCGATTATGGAAGGGCATAACAATTTATTTAGTTTGCTGCATGAGCTGGTGCAAGATTGCCCGCTGGAAACACGCACACTGAATATTGGAGGCGGGTTTGGGATTCCGTATTTTCCTGGGGATCAAACCCTGGATCTGAGCTTGATTGGGAATAACCTTGGGCGTTTATTGGCGGCGTATCCTAGCCTCAGTTGTCAACAGATCATGCTTGAATTGGGTCGGTATTTGGTTGGGGAGGCAGGGATTTATGTTTGCCAGGTGGTGGATAAAAAAGTATCCCATGGGGAAATATTTTTGATTACGGATGGAGGCTTGCACCATCATTTGGCCAATTCCGGCAATTTTGGTCAAGTGATTCGTAAAAATTACCCCGTTCGAATCCATCAACAGCAGCCGAATGCGGCGTTAGAGACGGTCAATATTGCGGGCCTGCTGTGTACGCCACTGGATATCTTGGCACAAAAAATGACTCTGCCTAAGGCGGAAATTGGCGATTATGTGGTTATTTTGCAGTCCGGTGCGTATGGCAAAACGGCAAGCCCTGAGGGGTTTTTGAGCCACCCCGCCGTCCCAGAGATTGTGTTATAGCTTGCCTTTCAGCAGGGCTTCAGGATGTCGCTCCAAGTATTCGGCCATAATGCGCACGGCCCGAGCAGCGGATGTTAATTGTTGTAACACGGTTAAAATTTCATGGTTGAGTTGGCCTTGTGGTGAGGCCATGTGACTCACCGAGGATAAGGTCTTTTCTGCGTTTTTCAGGGCACCGTTGGCGCTGGATAGGGCTTGTTTCACATCGCGTAAAATCGCAGGTGTTTGTCGGTTGACCGTCGTGATGAACGACGCGGCCTGGTCACTGGTGGTGCGGATGCTTTTCGCCAAAGGCGGGACTTGTGTGTTGATCGTTGCCGCCAATTGATTGATGCTGGTGGAGGCCTGGCTGACTTGTTGTACAAAATTTTGTATTTCGGGTGAGTTAATCAAACGGCTGAAAGCGGCGGCGGATTGTTCGGCATGTTGGCCAATTTGTTCAATTGGGAGTTGTTCCACTTGATTCAATACATGGCTAATGCTGGCCGCAATGCCCAGTAATGGCCTGGGCAGCGTGGGCAATTCTGGGTATTTGCCATCATATAAAATTTTGGCCATCGGTTTGTCGGGAAACAAATCCAACTCAATAAATAACTGACCGGTTAATAAATTACCCGTCTGTAGGCGTGCGTGTAAGCCAGCTTGCACGAGTTTTTCGACATAGGCCAAATGAATGGCTTTGGCTTTGTGTTCTGGCATGCCATCTAACGTCAACGTGTATGCATTTGGAATGCGTTCTGGTTCGATCTCAACGACCACCGGAATATTCAGTGCGCCACTTTTGGCGTCTCGGCTGAGTGCAATGTCTTTGACGGTGCCGACCCGAATGCCTCTGAATTCTACCGGTGCACCGATGGATAATCCCCTGACCGTATCATCAAAATGCAATAAATAAGGAAATGCGCGGCCAAATTCTGTGGTTTGGGTTTGCTGATGGTTTTCATATAATGTAAACACATGGTTGGGGGTTGTCGGTTCGTCTGAGCCCAGTGATACGGGGGACTCAAACGCGATACCCCCGGATAATAAGGACACAATGGATTCCATTTCAACGTGCACGCCTTCTGAATTGAGGTCAAGTGTAATGCCCGCTGCATTCCAGAATTTACTGTTGGCGCGCACAAATTTGTCGTGTGGGGCTCGAATGAATATCGTAATGGCGACGTGTTGATGGTCTTCTAATAGGTGATATTTGACCACTTCGCCAACCGGTATTTGTCGAAAATACACAGGTGACCCCATCGAGACGGAACCTAAGTCATCGGCCAATAATTTATAGGTGGTGCCTAAGGCATCGGAGGTAATGGCTGGTGGTTCTTCTAGGCCAATGAAAGTTTTGGTTCTGTCGCCTTCTGGGCCGGGGTCCATCTGAATGTAGGCACCACTGATTAAGGTGCCTAAGCCACTGACGCCACTGGTGCCGACGCGGGGGCGAATGACCCAAAAGCGTGATTGATTGGAAATAAACGGGCGCATTTCGGGGGTTAATTCCGCAGACACCAGCACTGTTTTTAAATCTTTAGAAAAGCGTACGTCATTGACGTGCCCAACATTCACATCGCGATATCGAATGTTGGTTTTGCCGGACTCTAAACCGTCCGCCGTTTGAAACTGAATGGTAATCACGGGGCCGTGCTCGGAAAGGCTTTTGAAGACCAGCCACGCGCCAATCATGAGCGCCACAATGGGCACAATCCATATGGGTGAAAACCGAGATGACGGTTCGTCGACATTGGCTTCAGGGATGTCCATGTGTGTTCCTTTGGTGATAACGTCAGTCACTGTGTTGTTCCCGTTCAATTTTGTCCCAAATCAGTTTTGGCTCAAATGTCATGGCTGCAATCATGCTCAGCACAACCACGGCTGAAAATGCCGCTGCCCCCATGCCGGCCTGGATGCTGGCGATTTCACCGAGTTGTACCACGGCGGTCAAGAGTGCGATGACAAAAACATCCACCATTGACCATTTGCCAACGACTTCGATGAGCCGATATAAGCGGATTTTTTCCATGGGTTTTTTCAGGTTGGGTCGGTGTAGTGATACCAATAAAAAAACCAGGGTTGCGAGTTTTAAAAAGGGCACCAGAACGCTGGCGATAAAGATCACCAAAGCCAATGGCCACATGCCATGTAGGAGTAAATACACAACTCCCGATAAGATGGTGTCGGGGTTGCCGCTGCCCAAGTAATTCACGGTCATAATGGGTAAGGTGTTGGCGGGAATATAGAGGATGATTGCGGCCATTAAAATGGCCCAGGTGCGTTGTAAACTGTTTGGTTTGCGTGTGTGCAGGTGGCTCCCGCAGCGTGGGCAGCGGCCTTTTTGCTGGCGCATTTTAACCACCAAACCACAGGTATGGCAGCCGGTCATGTTTAGCGTTTTTGCTTGTATATAGGGCGGTATCATGAATGTAAGTGGTTCCACAATAAGCGCGGTTCTAGTTTTGCCACGGCCATGGTTGAAAGCAACATTAAGATCACAAAAGCATAAAAAGCGGGGCCCAAGACAACAGTGGCCAGATCCGATAATTTCACCAGAGAGACTAACACGCCTAACAAGAAGACATCCAACATGCCCCAGTGTTGGATGTGCGTCATGAGGTGTAAGACGCCTTTTAAATGGGCAAATGTGTAGTTAAAGTGGATGGCGGTGAGGACGTATAAATGGCCGAAAATCACCATGCCTGGGGCTAAAATTGTGGTTAAGAGGACGATAAAGCTCAAACCCGGCATGCCATCTTCCAGTAAGCGCAACGAGGTGCCGATGAGGTTGGTTTGTTGTTGTAGGCCACCGAGATCCAACGCAATAAAAGGCAGTAGGTTGGCGATCATAAAAAACACAGCCGAGGCGATAAAAAAGGCAAATGGTGTTGCTAAGCCCCCTTTGGGGTATCGAGCCAATAAGGCGGCACATTTCACGCAGGTTGCATTTTGCCCTGGGCGGAGGTGGCTTAAGTGCTGTAGCGTGTCACATTCGTGACAAACCGCCAAATGGGTGAGGGGGTGTTGATCAGCGGCCAAACGGCACTCCTATTTTCATTGGTTTTGACTTAATATAATTTGGAGATAGCTCTCCCCGGTGCGAATGTCGCCGCGTACTGTTATAGAATAATAGAGAGTTCAAAATATCCTGCTGGCCTTTCTGTTGATTATTCTGCCTGCCTTCTGGAAAACCCCCCTTGATTTCAGGAAAAAACAGATTAAGCTACTGACATCCCAAATAATTATAACAATAATAAGACACGGAGCGTGGCTATGACAATGTTAGCCAAAAAAGTCCTACATCAATTTGCGCAATCTCACACCTGTCTGATTCTTTTGACGCTTGCCGGTGGTGGGGTCGCGTTTGCGTTGGTCTTGCATCTGGATCAGAATATTCGGTTATTACCTCAGTTTTAATTCGGTATGTTTGAATAATGCCGCTGTACAGACGCATATACGCCATTTAGCTGGCAATTTTTGGTTGATCGATTAGAATGTGTGCGTCTTCATTTATTTGAGTTTTGCACATGCTGATTGTCCGCTCCATCATCTATAACATTTTGTTTTATATCTTCAATGTGCTTGTGCCCACGTTAATTATACTCAGCTTTGCTTTTCCTTTAAAAACACGCCTGAAAGTCAGCACGCTGTGGGGGGCGACGAATCTGTTTTGCTTACGGCATATTTGTCATCTGAACTATGAAGTCGAAGGCTTTGACAATATTCCAAAGGGGGCGTGCATCTTCGCGGGTAAGCACCAGTCAACCTGGGAAACCTTTGCTTTTACCAGTATTTTCCCGTCCTTTGTGTGGGTTTTGAAAAAAGAGCTCACCACCATCCCCGTGTTTGGTTGGTGTTTACGCTTCATCGGCACCATCGCGATTGACCGCTCTGCCGGGATGAAGACGGTGACCCAGTTGACCCAAGAAGGGAAAAACATACTCGCGCAAGGGTTGTCTATTTTTGTGTTTCCAGAAGGCACACGCATCGCGCCCCGAGGCCGAGGGCAGTACCGTGTGGGGGCAAGCGTGTTGGCCAAAAAAAATCATGTGCCGATCATTCCCATTGCGCATAATGCGGGTGAGTATTGGCGGGCAAAAAATCGCCTGATTTTCCCCGGCACCATTCATATTTCTGTTGGCAAACCGATTGAAACCAAAGGTAAAAAACTGGCGCAAATCAATCAAGAAGTGGAAGATTGGATTGAAGCAGAAATGCTCCGCATTAATGCGGAGTTTGACCGGACTCACCCTGGGCAATTCCCGCGTTAAGCTTTATTGTGTGATAGCGTCGTTTGATTCACGGCGTTGTAAAATCGATATGACCGCCGCTTGATGCTGTGCGAAGGCAACCGGATCCGCAGACCGGCTACCCACACCAAAAATGCCTGGGTTGGCGATGGCTTTTAAACACCCCTTTAATGCACCATTCAGCGCTTTTTTCTGCGCTGCCGTATAGTCCACCAGCATAATATCCGTATAACGTTTGACCTTGATGACTAACACTTTTGCCACTTGGGTGTGGGATAATTGTGTGGAGGCCGCCTGTAAACGGCGTTCAACCTCTGCCGACATGGCGCGGTTTAAAGCGTTGTAGACCGCTTTTGGCTGTTTGTGCGCTAAGCCTTGTTGCAGGGATGTCATTAAGTCTGGCGCATGATGCGCTTGTAGATACTGAAATAGCGCTGCATTGTTTTGCAGCACCAAGGTGGCCTGGGCGTAATCCGCTTGGGTGAGCGCACCCAAAATGGCTTCCCTGGCTTCCAATAGGGGTTCTTTACCAGCATTGGCATACGAGTAAGCGTGGCTTTGTATGGCCATGATGCAGCAACAGAGGCCTAAGATGAGTCGTTTCATGTTTTTTTCCTATCGATCACACTGTCGACTTCAATGACAGTTTGTTCATTGCGGTAATTGTAAATGCTGTGTTGTTTGTCGGTGCCCTCGATCAAACTTTGTGCCGCCATTTGTCCCATTTCCATCGCAGTATCACTAAAGATATACCGAAACGAGCCTTGGCGACCACACATTAAGAGGTTATCAAATTGTGCGAGGTGTTGGATGTCTTGTTGTTTGTGGCGTTGATAATGAATGTCTAACACGGGGTAGGCTTGGTCCGCGTAGGCAGTAAAACACTCCCCGGTTAAGCGCTCAACGGGCACGTTTAAGCTGGCTAAATCGGGCTGCATCTTGGCCATTAAGGCTTCTGTGCTTAGGTTCCAAGTCGCATCCCCTTGTTCACACGGAATTTCTAGCATGATGGAGGTTTTTCCGGTCGGTGCCATAAACGGGGAACGCCGTTTGGGTTCTTGCAGGCGTGTGGCAAAAATGTCGGGGTCGGACAGATATTGCCAGGTGTGGGGGGAGACATTGTCGAGGTCTAGGGGGAGGTTTAAAAAACGCAATGCCCGAAAACGTAACTGACTGGTTCCCCCGGTCATACGAACCATATCGGGCATCCCCAAGGTTGCAATCACCGTATCCACCGCCAATTCATCTTTGCCCGTTGGGGTTTGGGTGTGGACACTTTGCAGCCGACCTTGTGCGTGGGTAAAACCGGTGACGGTTTGCTGCAATTGGATGTGCCCACCCAGTGTTCGAATTTCTTCCGCCATATGTTCAAACAACTGCCCAAAGCCATATTTCGGGTAACGGTAACGCCGTGCGTACGTCCTCGGTGTGTGTTGGCCGATGTGCAATAAACGTTTGGCCACGTCTTTTAAGTCCATTAAACTAATGCGTTGTGCGGCCCAGTCTGCGGATAGGTGTTCGGCTGGAATGCCCCAGAGTTTTTCTGTGTATCCTTTGAAAAAATGCTGATACAAGGTTGAGCCAAAGCGCTGTTGAATCCAATCGGCGTAGTTGCTGTCTTCCGTGCGTTGTTGAAACAACATGAGGCTGAGATCTTTCAGCGCTCCGAGTAACAAGCGGAAGGGCGCATGCCGTAATAAATCGCCGATGGCCAAGGGGTATTGGTAAGTGCGCCCGCCCAAGCGGATTACACTGGAGCGAGAAGATAACAATAACTCGTCTCCGACTAAATGCTGCACTAAAGCCAATAACGACTCATTTCGAGTGATAAACCGATGGCCACCATAATCGAATCGATAGGTGCCGTGTTTGCCCTCAAACACGCGGGTGCCACATAAACCGCCGACTTGGTCTGAGCGCTCTAATACGGTGACATCATAACCTTGCTTGAGCAACGTTAACGCCGCCGTTAAGCCGGTTGGCCCGGCCCCTAAAATCGCAATGCGTTGCGATTTATTTGGCATAAGCACGCTTCCAAAAGCTTAAGGTGACGGTTAGGAAAATACACCAGGTTAAAAATTGAATCAGGGTTGGTGAATCATTGTAGCCAAATAAAGCGCGCATAAAGGTGCCAAACGTGCCACGGTCATCCAATACAAAAGAGATATCAAATAGGGGTTGATGTAATATGGGAACCACCTCAACCGCTTGTAGCATATTCACGCTAGAGGCCAATAAACCACCCGCGATAATCAGCATTAACAGGCTGCTATATTGAAAAAAGGTGGCCAACGGGACTTTTCTGACGCCTTGTAACATAACCCAAACTAAGGCGATGGATAAGAGGATGCCCAATAGGCCGCCGGTTAAACCACTGCTGGCGCTAAACGGTTCTTGGTACATTAAGGCGGAGAGAAATAGGACGGTTTCAAAGCCTTCTCGCAGTACCGCCAAAAAGGCCAATAACACCATGCCGAATAAGTTGCCGGTGGTGATCAATGCAGCCAAATTTTGTTGTACTTGATTGCTGTGTTGGCGTGCTTGTTTTTGCATCCAAATGGCCATATACGTCAGCACACAGACGGCGAACATCAAAATACCGCTGAGCAAGAAATGGCGGTAACGTTCGTTGTCGAATTCATCAATTAAGACTTGGAAGGCATACGCCACCAGCAAGGAAAATAACAACCCCATGCCCACGCCCAGATAAAGATATTTATTGTATTGTTGGGCATCCATACGGCGTAAATAGGACAATAAAATACCCACCAATAAAAAGGCTTCCAGACCTTCCCGAAAGGTAATCAGAAATGCACCTAACATATGTTTATAACCTTTGTTGAATTGTGTGTGTCATGTTTACCGTGACGGTAACGTCAAGTGCTGTGTTAGCGTCTTGAGCGTAATCACTGGGGGGTTGGGTAAGGCGGTAAACTGTTTTTGTACCAAGGTTGTGACCCATTGCGGGTAGACGCGAAAAAGTAATTTGACTTGTACGTCTATCGCACCAGACAAACCGGGTGGTAACGCAAAGGTTTCCACGCGTTTGCCGCCAGCGGGTATTCGGGTATCTTCTAATAGTTGCTCATAACGCCAAAAGCGTAAACCCACGGGGTTGCCTGCGGCATCCCCAAACACTTTGCGAAATAAGCGGGCTGATGCGGGCACCTGCCCCTCTGCGCTTAAAAAGCCCGAGCGTAACACCGTCTCACCTTGCGCATTTTTCACCAACACTTGTAACCACAGCTCCCTGAAGTCGGCGACCCCCGTGGGCAAGGCATGCCCTGCGCCGACATTGTTCACGGTGACTTGCACGCTTTGAGGGGTGACGGCCAGGTTAAGTTCCGCCGATGTGCGGAGCAATGCAATGCTTTGGCGTTCTGCTTCGGCATCACGTAAGCCCACCAAAAAATGATTCGCGCCGACAAAACGATGGCTGCGCACATTGGTTTTTTGTGCGCCATTGGCGGTTGAATAAGCCGGGATGTCGGTGCCGATTTGATCCGGGTCCGCATGCATGTGGCAATCCAAACAGGTTTTATGTTTTGTGGGGTCGTCTGGGTTATTGAATGGGGAGGCGGCCCACTCTCCATAGGTATCAACAATTTGGCTGCCCGAGCCCGGTGCAAATTCCGTGTGACAGGCCCCGCAATAATCGGATTGTTGGTACAGGGGGTTGAGATAGGATTGTTTATGGGCTTCGGGTTTGGCATTGATCAAACGATTGGCGGCCCAACGTAAGACACTGGCGCTGGCATTGTCGAAAATGTACTGTGCACGGTCTTGTATATTCACGGTCAGGCCCGCATTGCCACCGGCATTTTCTATGGCGGTGACGCGGTGGCAAAACACGCAACCGGTGCCTTCTTCAACTTGTGGGCGGCCGGCTTCAAAGTCGCGAATAAGATCCGCCCCGTGTCGGGTTAAAAATTGTGTTTTATTGGGGATGTTGGAGGAAGGAATGCCCGCCACCACTTTTTGTGGGCTATGGCAGCCCATGCACCAATGCCGAAAGGCTTCGCCTTCTTCAGCGGCGGCGAGGTCTTCGAGGACTTGGTAATACGGGTGTGCGCCGCCCATTTGATAGTGGTTGGAGTGCGCCCACTGTTCAAATATTTCGGCATGGCAACCGGCACAACTGGCGGAGCTTAACCAGGTGTCTGTGCTGACTGTGTCGGTGGGGTGGGCCATGCGTAACCAGGTGGGTAAATACGGCAGGTTTTCAGTGCTGGTGATATACGCATGTAAATCTTGCATGTGTTGTTTCACGGCGGCCGGTGGCTGTGCTGCGTCGATGTGGGTGATCGCCGTGCGCGTATCGCCGCCCATGCCACCTTGGGTGAGCTGAATCATGCGAATATAATCCCCGACAAAATCACCCGCGACCATGTTCGCCAATTTGTTGTGCCCAACCACCACGCGTTGTTTTTTGGCCGTGGTTTTGGCCGAGGGGGGCGGGTAAAAAAAACGGTTGGTGAAATTAAAACCATCTAAATGGCAGCTTTGACAACTCATCCAAAAATCACCGGCCATCGGGGTTGTGGCCAGTTGATCTGTATTGGCTAAGCGAAACAGGCGTTTCCCTCGGCGTATTGGGGCCGGTACGCGGTCTTTGGCGACCAACGATGCCAATTTTGGGGTGATGATTTGCACCCGTGCAAATGGCCCGTCACCATCTAAGCGTGCCAGCGTGAGATCCAGGCTCATGGCGTTTTGAATGAAGATGTCTTTGCCGTCGACGAGTAAGCCGGTGGGGTTTTGGCCGGGTAGGTGACGCAAAATTTGTGTGACTTTGACCCCGCCTTTGTGTTTTTTGCGGCGGTGTCGTTTTTTGTTTGCTTTGCCGCGCCGGGAGAGGTCAAACATCATTAAATCTTCACTGCCAGAGAGGGTCACGTATACGGTTTTACCGTCGGCTGAAAAACTTAAATCCTGTGGATTGGAGACAATGCGTGTGCGATTGGCGTTATCTTTCAGGTTGATCTGTTTGAACAGGTGTTTTCTCAGCGCGGTTTTTTCAACTTCTTGCCCAGGGGTGGATATATCTAAGATTGAGACACTGGGGAAGACGGTGGATTGAAACTGAAAGGCGTGATCAAAATTCCATAAGACGTGGGCTAACCAGGCCTCTTTGCCATCCGGGCTGATCTCGATATCATCGAGTAAACGGGGGTCTCCTTGAGAGACTGTTTCATCTGCGTTTTGTGTGCTGTGCAAGGTGATTTGGCGCATGCTGATGGGGTTTGCGCGTGTTTGCAGAATGGAGATTTGGCCGGTCATCGCGTGGGTGACGAACAAACGGCCATCGTCGGTTAAAGCCAAACCACGGGGGGTTGGGGCGACCGCGATGCGGTGGATGATGGTGCCTGAGTGGTCAATGGCCACGACTTCAGCGGAGGCAAATAACGTGACCCAAAAATATTCATGGTGTGGGTCGTAAAGTACCGCAAATGGTTTTTTTGGCAGTGGGATGCGCTGCACGATGTCGAGATTATCCGCGCGTAATAAAAACACCGCATGGCCGGTATAATCCGTGGCGGCGAGTAATTGGCCATCGCTGGATTGGGCGATGCGGCGAATATCTTGCCCCAAGGTTTGTTCCTGTAAGCGTTGGCCACTGGTGCGATCCAATCGGGAGACGCTGCCATTATCAAAATTGGCGCTAATCAGGGTTTGACCATCGGCGGATAAGGCAATGGATCGGCTTGAAACATGGCCAAAGGCGGGTGAACCAAACACGCAGAGGGTTAACAGAAAGCAGCCAATTGAGTATTTACGAACGTCCATAGGCGAGTGGTTTTTCATTGATCGGGACACGTATGGGTTGGATCCAACCCAAACGAAGTAGACTGCGTTTGCCAATGTGCCAAATCATTATCCCTATGAGTGGAAAACTCAGAATCAAGTGTATCCAATAAACCGTCAAGCCCATCCAGTTGCCGGGGTTACCCATTAAAAACAGGTAAAACCCACTGAGCCCGAGGGTGTAAAAGACGATTTCCAGCGTGCGGCCAGTATAGCGCTTGATGGGTTTTTTCGAAAATTTAAATACGCTACGATGTCGGATGAAAAAGGGCAAAATGAGCAAAGGCATCAACAATAAACTGAGCACAATATGTAAAGGCAGTATCCAACGCGCTAAGCCCCAAGGGGAACCGAGGACATCCCACAAGATTAAACCACTGATGAAGATCGCGTAGATGGCTAATTCAACGTGTTTATTTTGATGCATTCATCGCGCCCTCCATTCGCTATACACTCAGTATAAAGGCAAATGACAATAATTACTATTTAGATCTGCAACGGCAGGTTCGCTTGTAACCCCCTTTGAAATAGCCATACTCTACATGGGGTTGACGCTGGCGAGTTGTTCTGAAAATTCGGTGCCCAGTCGGTTTCAATGCTGTCGTTATGTGCTATAAATTGATGTGATGTAAATTAGGGTAATTTTAAATAAGGGGATGACCATTGAAAGCATGTAGATATTTTTTTGGCTTGTTGGCGCTATCGGGTTCTGTGTATGCCGGTGGGGGTGGACATTGGGGGTATGCAGGGGAACATGGCCCGGCCCATTGGGCTCAATTGACCCCGGAAAATAGTGCGTGTGCGGGTAAAAATCAGTCACCCATTGATTTAACCGGTTTTACCCAAGCAGAACTGCAACCGATTGCCTTTCAGTATCAAAAAGGGGGCGATCAAATCCTGAATAATGGGCATACGGTACAAGTGAATTATGCCAAAGGCAGCCATATCGTGGTTGACGGCAAAACGTTTAATTTATTGCAGTTTCATTTTCATGCGCCCAGTGAAAACCACATTAGGGGCAAATCATTTCCAGTAGAAGCGCATCTGGTGCATGCGGATGACGCCGGTAACCTGGCGGTGGTGGCGGTGATGTTTGAGGCGGGGGCTGAAAATGCGGTGTTGGCTGCGGCGTGGCAACAGATGCCACACCATGCGGGTGACCAACATGACCTCGCCAGTGTGGATGTGAATGGTCTGTTACCGACGGATCGCGCACACTATCGATTCAATGGGTCGTTGACCACGCCGCCGTGTTCTGAAGGGGTTCGTTGGTTGGTCATGAAAGCCTCAGTGAGTGCTTCTGCTGCGCAAATTAAAACCTTGGTGGATGTGCTGCATCATGCGAATAACCGCCCACTGCAAGCGCTGAATGCGCGCGTGATTTTGCAGTAAACACCGCGTTTGCTCTATGTTGAACGGGGATGCCCAAGCTGGGCGCTTTTGCCACTTGAAAAGCGCTCGCACAATGGGCACTATTGCTCCCCTTGCCATTCAGAGGAACCAACCCTATGCCAGCACCTCAAGACGCTTTTCTTCGCCGTTTACGTTGGTTCAGTGGGTTAGCGCTATTGGTGACCCTGATCTGGCATTTTCTGCCAGATTTACAGGCGTTGTTCACCGGGTATCAAGCGGAACCCCGGCAGATTACCGCGCGCGGCGCTTTGGCGGATGATGAACAAACCACGATTGAAATTTTCGAACAGTCGAGCCCAACCGTTGTGTTTATCACCACGAAAAAGCGTGTGAGGAATTTTTGGACGCGTAATCTCCGCAGCATTCCGAAAGGCACCGGTTCCGGTTTTATCTGGGACAAACAAGGCCATATTGTGACCAATAATCACGTCATTGAAGATGCCTCTGAAGCTTTAGTGCGGTTAAATGATGGGCGCAGTTATCAAGCCACGTTAGTGGGGGCCAGCTCGATGCATGACTTGGCGGTGCTGCGCATTAAGGTGCCCTTTAACCCACCCCCGCCCGTGCCGATTGGCACTAGCCATGATTTGAAAGTGGGGCAAAAAGTGTTCGCCATTGGGAATCCTTTTGGGTTTGATTACACCTTAACCACGGGTGTCGTGTCGGCTTTAAATCGTTCGTTGACCGAAGATAATGGGGTGACCATTAAACATTTGATTCAAACCGATGCGGCGATTAATCCGGGTAATTCGGGCGGGCCTTTGTTAGACAGTGCTGGGCGTTTAATCGGGATTAATACCGCGATATACAGCCCTTCTGGTGCTTATGCGGGGATTGGTTTTGCCATTCCAGTGAATACGGTGAATCAGGTGGTGCCTCAACTGATCGCCAAAGGCAGTTATGCACCGCCGAGTTTGGGCATTTCGGTTGATGCGGATATCAATGCGATAGTGATGCGCCGCTTGAATGTGGACGGGGTGTTGATTATCAAAGTGTTGCCCGGATCTGAGGCAGAGCAACGCGGATTACGCGGGTCAACGCTGGATCGGCATGGTAATTTGTTATTGGGGGATATTATCGTCGGCCTCAACCAACAGCCGATGCGTACAGTCAGAGACTTGCGTACAGCGCTTGATCGTTACCGTGTCGGGGATAGTGTTGTGTTAAGTGTGCTTCGAGAGCAACGTGAACTGGATGTTCAGATCACCCTGCATGCCAGCCAATAAGCCGGGCATCTATTGCGCTTGATTCAAGCGATTTTCAAACGTGCGGATGAGCTGGATTATGGCTTCTGCCTGGGGTTTAATTTGCTCCACCAGTTGGGCTGAGATTGTGTGTTGTTGTGCCTGTGCACTGGCCTGTAGTTGCTCGCAGAGGGTGGCTAAATCTGTGGCATTGACCACACTGACGGTGCCCTTGAATTTGTGTGCAGCGGCGGATAAGCGCGTAAAATCACCGGCCTCGAAGGCGTCAAGCAATGCTTCCATTTGCTTGGGGTAGTTGTCTAGGATGCCTTTTTTAATAATCCGATGTGCCCGTTCAATGCCCATCGAGGTTTTATATTGCGTTAATGCTGTCAGCACTTGTGCATGATCACTTAGGCTGTCAGCGGTTTCAGATTTAGGTTCAAATTCAGATTCAAATTCAGATTCTTCAGGCACTTGCGGTGCCTGGGGGCTCATATGCGTATGTGGCAACCACTGCTTTAATGTTTGCGCCAGGGTGTTGATGTCAATCGGTTTGCTGATGTAGTCATTCATGCCGAACGACAAGCAGCGCGTTTTTTCGGTTTTCGCAGCATTGGCGGTGACCGCGATAATGGGTAATGTGTGGCCGTTGGCGCGTAATTTTTCGGTGGTGTCATACCCACTCATGCCGGGCATATGGCAGTCCATCAAAATCAAATCATACGTTTTCCCGGACAGTGCTTCGATAACATCATAGCCATTATCTAACGTCTCCGTGGTTAAGCCGAATTTCTCCAACAGTAACGAGGCGACAATGCGATTGGCTTCATTGTCATCCACCACCAACACTGTCCCGCTCAACGAAGTGTTAAACGCATTGGATGGCGCATCGGCTGGTGTTTGGGGTGGGGCTGGCGGGTTCATTGCCTCGGGTGTTGCGTGTAAGGCGGCTTCAACACACATGGCGACTGAGGAAGGTTTGATGGGTTTGAGCAGGGTGCCAGGGACCCCTATCTGGGCCAGCGTGTGGCGTAATTCGTGTGTGTATGCGGTGCACAGCATGATGCTCGGAAGTGTTTGCCAGCGGGGGATTTGTTTGATGTTTTGAAGTAATTCCGCGCCGCTCAGAAAAGGCATTTGTTCGTCAACAATGAGTAACTGGCAAGAGACTTCATCTTTGGCATCGGTGGGGCAGAACAGCGTCAGCACGTCTGTGGCGTCGGTGAATGGGCGGACTGCAAACCCCATCGCTTGTATGTGTTGTGTCAGGGTCGCCAGTGTGGTCGGGTTGTCATCGACAATGATGGCGACATCTTGTGCTTGGCCCAGGCACGGGAATTTTGGCCGTTGTTCGCCCATGGCTGAGAGGGGTAACTGAAAGGCAAAACAGGAGCCAGAAGCGTCGGAGGTTAGTTGTATCTGGCTGCCCATTAAATGCACCAGTTGTTGGCAAATCGCCAAGCCCAAACCGGTGCCGCCAAATTGCCGGGTGGTTGAGGCATCGGCTTGGGTGAATTTCTCGAAAATATGGGTTTGTTTGGCTTCTGGAATACCCATGCCAGTGTCACTCACGGAAAAACACAATGAGGCTGTGCCACGCCGATTGTGATAGCGGCTTTGCAGGATAATATGGCCCTGTTGGGTAAATTTTATGGCATTGCTCAACAAGTTATTCAGGACTTGTTTTAAGCGCGTGGGGTCGCCGATAAACTGGTTGGGTAATTCGTTGGGGTTGGCTTGAATGATCAGCTCTACGTTTTTTTCCAGGGCTTTGGCGGCAAAGGTGTCTGCGACTTGCTCGATGATGCTCAGAGGGTCAAAACTAATCGCTTCTAAAGTCATGCTGCCGGATTCTATTTTGGCAAAATCCAACAAATCATTCAGCAGTACCAATAAGACTTCCGACGAATTCATGGCCACTTGGAGCATTTCCGTCTGCTCGGGGGTTAACGTTTCTGAGGATAATAGGTTCAGCATCCCGAGCACGCCATTCATCGGGGTGCGTAACTCGTGGCTCATGTTGGATAAAAATTCTGTTTTTGCGTGGTTTGCCGCTTCTGCCCGATTTTTGGCCATTTCTAGTTCGGCCGTACGGGTGCGCACCACTTGTTCTAATTTTTCATTGTGTGCCTGAATAATGTGGGCGGTGCGTTGTTCTTCTTGATGCCTTTTGTATAAGTTGTTTTGCATTTGCTGGAAGGCTTCAAGTAACTGCCCGGTTTCATCTTGTGTGGTGATGTGGATTGGGTCTTCCATATGCCCATCGGCGATGCGGTTGGCCAGGTGTAAGGCTTGCAGAATGGGTTTGCTCATGGCCCGTGAAAACACATAAGCAAAACTGAGGAGTAAAAAACCGAGACACGCGGTGGCCATTAACGCGGCCAAAACCGGTCTATCCAAAGTGCTTTTGTCGGTGTTTCGCATCTGTGTTAAGGCTTGCTGAAAATCAATGGCGGCTATGGCGTATTGTTCAATGAGTTCATCCACGGCGTCTAAATACAAGAATATGTGGTCTTCACGTTGATCCAAATCACCCTCGGCAGAGGCGAGCTGAGATAGCTGCGCATGCTGCTGCTGAAGGATGTGTAGGGATTTGTCCAGTTCATATGGGGCCAGGTTAATGCTGACGTGTTGGGTGAGCTTTTGTAGCGCCGTATAATTGCTGACTAGGTTGTCTTGATACACTTTCATGACGTTCAAGGTCGACTGAATGTCACTTAAGGTTTCTAATGTTTCTGCACGCTGTTTGATCGGTTCCAGGTTGTCTTTTGACCAGTTTAAGCGCTGAAAGGCTTGAACATTCGCATCGAGGTTTTCTGAGTATTGGTAGATTGTGTTGATCAGGTAAATGGTCATGATGGATTGGACGAGCATGAGGGCGAGGGCGACCCCAAAACCGATAAAAATCTTACCGCGAATAGTCAACATGAAAACCGTAAAGATTGATGATGAATAAAATGTCTGTTGTGTGGGGTGCTCATGCTTGCGGGGTCATTGTGAGGTGATATCTTGTGAGGCGATAGAATAATTATAGGTAAAAAACATAGGTAAAAAAGTTTAGTTTGGGGGCGGGTGGGTGGTCGTTGGTCAGACATTTCTATAATTTCTGTATTGACAGAAATTATAGAAATGAGGTACGCTTGTTTCAGTCTAAACAGAAACAACAGACAAGCGAGAAAGATATGAATCAGGAACAGCCCATCAACATTTTTTACGATGCCAGTTGTGCCGTTTGTGCACAAGAAATGCAGATCTTCAAACGCTGTGATCAATATGATCAGTTACGCTTGATTGATTGTTCAACGCCGGATTTTTCTGCCACCCAATACCATGCTGAGATCACACAACAGCAGATGATGCAGGCATTACACCTGCAACGTGCGGATGGTTCATGGCTCAAAGGCGCGGAGGCGGTGGCGTTTATTTATCGCCTCATGGGGTTTACGCGTATGGCCAATGTGTGGCAGTGGTCTTGGATGCGTAAGGCTTATCCTTGGCTGGCGAAACATCGTCAAGGGTTGTCTCGCTTAGGGCTGGATAAAATTTGGTCAATGTTATTGAAGCGTTCTGCGCAACGCCTGCAAGCACGTATGCAGGCTTGTCACCAAGGCCAGTGTGATGTTTGATCCATGTCATTAATATAATATGTCATTAATATAAAGGGAGTATGCAACATGAGTTTTTTCTTATTCATGAGTACATTATTAATATCTGTCTGTGTGGTGACCGTGGCGATGTTGTATCTACGGCACACAACGCGCCGTGTGATTGGTGAGCTGTGTCAGTCCGATTCTGGTGCTGAATTTTGGCTCCGCAGTGCCGATATTATGGCGTATGGTGGGGCGTTGATTTTGGTCTTGCTGTTTGGGGAAGCACAAGACCCCAACGATTGGGTGCAAACCATTCGCCTGACCTTGATTTTAACCCTCAGTGGGATTGTGTTCACGGTCATGTTTGTGGCCAAAAATGTGTGGCAAACGGTGAACCAACATATTGCTTCAGCGGCCAATCAGCCCACGTGAGCATGGGCAACGGCGCTTTGACTTAGGTCGGTTTTGTGGGAACCTCAAAGGGGATGCGCTCTTTTTTCCAGCGGTCAAAACCGCCGGTGATAAAGTGAACGTCCTGGTAACCCAGTTGCTGTAGATTATCAGCAGCAAATAAGGCACGCAGACCACCCGCACACAGAATCAATAACGGTTGTGCTTGGTCTGCGATGTGATCTTCAATCAACAATTCCAAAAATGCCCGGCTGATGCGAACCGCAGAAACGGGGCTACCTTGATACACTTCATGCGCATCACGCACATCCACAATATACGCGCCTTGACGGCATCGGCGATACGCTTCTTCGGGGGTGACTTGCGGAATTTTAAGGGTTAATTCCGCAATGCGCTTGTCTTTGGCTTTCATGACAGGCCTCCTGCAATCAAAGTTGAAGGGAATGAGATGGTGTCATTACCTCAATAGTAGACTAAGACAGTCGGTTTTTACATTCAGGCCGGGCTGTTTTTGCGCGTATGCGTTGACGTGTTGTCTGCTTAAACCTAAGCTAGTTAACAGTCTTATTAGGATTTGCTGAATATGAATATAAAGATCAGTCAGGTGTTTTTACTGCTTGTCTGTTTATCGGCCTGTAGTGAGCGTGCGTGGAAAAAAATCGCTTACGACAGCATGCGGATGAACCCCAAATGTTTGAATGATATGCATTGTCAGTCCACGCAAAGCCAAACGTCTTATGATGAGTATGAGCGTGAATATCAGCAGAGGCAGCGCCAGGTGCGGGTAAAGTCGGTTGAACAAGCGCAGAATAAGAAATAAAGTTTGCGTAAAAAATTAAATATATTAATTATATCATTGTGCCAACAAAAGGCTGGCGTGACTGAAAAAACCTCTTTTTGTTAAACTGGGGGTTTATTATGAATGAAAATATGACGTTATCCGATTACATTCTTCAGTATTGCATTGAAATCATGGAGAAAAACAAAAAAATTGTAAACTAGAAAATAATTTTTATGTGTATGATAGGGCCGTCACAGATTATGCCTGATGGGGCAAGCAGATAAGCCAAAACAATTTCATGATAAGCGCGTTAAAAGAAAATTTAGCGTAGTAGACTATCGTGACCCAGAAACACATAAGCGCTTTTACAATTCGAGCTGTTCAAAATGCTATTTTTTCAGAAAAGCCCCTGACAAGCTTGATGAGCATCCTCGCCAGCAGAATGGTTTCGGGGTGATGTCAAATAGGGAGACACTGATGTTCCTGATCTAACACTTGAAGACTGGATTACGGATTAAAAAATATAACGTTGTCATAATTTGGCACTGGGTCAAGGAAAGAGATCATTAAAAGTTGCTAAGACCCAGCGATCCAATTCATGACTTTGTTATGTGTTCCCACTTAGATTCTCGCTGAAATGATAACTGGCGATACTAAATCCTTGCATGAAATAAAACTTGTGAGCTCTGCTACGTTGTGTACCGGAATCAAGATGGAAATAATCACATGCATGTTTTTTTGCTTTTTCTCTAAGCCACTTTATCATCTTTTCTCCATATCCTTTAGAGCGGAATTTATTTGATGTGACTAGATCATCGACATATAGATGTTTGCCCATGAATAAATTGGTGTAAACTCTATATCCAGCAAGTGCTACAATTTCATTACGTTCTAAGGTGTAGGCTAAATGATAACCTTCAATCTGCATTTTTCTAATTGTTGGTAAAAATTCTTCTCTATTTAAGTGTCTACGAAGTTCTGACATTACATCAAAACATCTTTCTATCTCTTCATTGGTTTGTGCATCTTGGGGCATTTTATTCCTTTCATCACATAACGCCTGTATGAGCTGTTGCTGGGTCAAGGACAGAGGCGGTTAAAAATCGCATAGACCCAGCATCTGCTCGATACTCTGGTTGGGCGAAGTTGCTATCGCGGAGCAAACCTCAGCCAGCTAAGCATTAGTATCTGGGTCTTGAAATAAGTCGATTCAAAAAAGATATTTTCTATGTCAATTCTGAGTATTCCCGGCCGGGCTTGTCCAACAAGCGGGTTAGATTGTGGCTTCTCGCTGCGCTCGAATCACAATCTAACCTTATTCGTTAGGATTCTATGACTCATGCTCAGCCATTGTTGCCTTAATACGGTCTGCGTACTTGAAAATGTCGTCAACACTATCAATTTCTAGACGCTCCTCACTTTTACCTGAAAACACACCAAGATACTTTTGCGGACCATTGAAGTGGAGTCTACAAATAGGCTTACGATTATTGTCATCAAGCAAAATGCCGCAGTAGCTTTTAGTGTCACGCATAGCTATACGCTTTATGTCCGTAACCTCCCGTAGGATGGATTTAACAATATTGTAACCATCAATTTCTTCTTGTGTGGTTACTATGCCATCCTTTCCTGCTTCTGGATGTGTTTCGTTCTCTTCTTCAGTTTCTTCATGATCTGATGCTGCTTCATTTGCCGATAACGCGGATTTTAAGCGTTCATTTATCCGCTCATTTACAAATTGATTTCTCGCCTCTTTAACTATATCTGTGAATTGTTCGATAACGGGTTGTGTCAGGCGGCGATCATAAATTTGCGAGGCAAAGAAGCGCACAAAGGCTTCTGAGGGATTTTTCAGTTCATCTTCTAATATTTTTTTAATTGCGCCAGTGTATTTGAGAGTGCTTGCAGTTGTCAGAATATCTTCTAAAGAGAAAGCAGATTTTGTAAATTTCTTTAACTCATTAATCTGGTGATCTTCGAAATGGAGTACATTAAAGGTGAAAAATGGTTTTGAATCCATCTTATTAGGTTCATCAATGTCTGAGTAAAACTCGTAATCTATACCATTTGTTAAAATTGCAAACCTTGCATCGGTAGAGGAAAAATAACGGTATAGCTGAGATGCGTGGTCTTTGTGTAGGTCTGCTCCTGACCATTTACATTCGACAAGAATGATAATGGCATTATCTTTCTTAATGGCATAATCTACCTTTTCTCCCTTTTTTGTCACAACATCTGCGGTGAATTCGGGTATTACCTCCATAGGATTAAAAACATCATAGCCTAATGAACTAATAAAAGGCATGATAAATGCATTTTTAGTTGCCTCCTCAGTTTGAATATGCTCTATTTGCTTCGGTATTCTTGATGATATTTCTTTTATACGATCTATCAAGTCCATGTATCCCCCTCCTTAATTATTATAGGCAGTTAAGCTTTTAACGATCCTAATAGTGGTATATCCGTAATGGCTCAATATGGTACTAAGTGGATTACGCATATTGCCATATTGACGTTTTCTTCATATCCACAGATTGATCTCTTCATATTTTTTATTGTGAGATCCTTTTAAGAAAAACAATAGCAGGTGCATGCGATTAACTCAACTTCGCTTAACACCATAGAGCATTTTGAAATAAATATATTTTAGATCAATATGCTAAGCCGTCCGATACTCGATATTATACCCTTAGCGTAGCGCCAGATATCACCTAAATCCCAAGCAAGCGGCTGTATGATTATGAGCCACATGATGCTGTGAATAGGTTGAAGAACCAGGGGAGTTGGGAGAAGCAAAGAGTGGTAATTCTGGCACATGGCCGATGCGATGCAGCGTTTTATGCCAAAGGTTTTGGTTTTTGTCTGTGCGCATGGATAAAACAAGCGTTAGGTAAAAGCACCGGTGCGGGAAAAACCGTACACCGGTGCTTTTACCTGCAACAAAAGGTCGTGCGATTATTTCGGCATGACGGAATATAACACGCTTAAAAAAGCCTCAGGGTTTAAAAAACCGGTGCCCCAGGTGGCATCAAAATCTTGGTTGGGTTTGATCGCAATAATTTCGTCTAAGGTTTTACCTTGATCGATCAACGTTTGCATGCGCTTTCTGACCGTTATCAGCATATCTCGGTAGGTTGCCAGATCGGCTTTATTCGCCAGTGGGCCATGCCCTGGAATGATTTTGGTTTGGGCGTTTGCCAGGCTGAGAATGTGTTCAACGGTTTTAATCATACCGTTAATGCTGCCATGGCTAGAGGCGTCAATAAAAGGGTATAGACCATTAAAAAAAATGTCACCGGTATGGATGACGTTGGCTTTTTTGAACACCACAATGCTGTCGCCATCGGTATGTGCATTGCGATGGTGGCTGATGTGTATTGTGCGTTGGTTAACATGAAAGGTCATACGGTCGTTAAACGTTACGGCGGGTAACGCAATGTCCGGTGAGGCGGGGATTTTTTTATTAAAGGCGGTAATAAAATTATCGTGGCTCATGCGTTCACGCACGTGATCATGTGCGACGATGACAACGCCTTCTCGGCCCAAGTTTTCATTGCCACCAGTGTGATCAAAGTGCCAATGTGTGTTCATCACAAAACGAATGGGTTGGTCCGATAGTGTGGCGATTGCAGCTTTGATTTTGGCGGTTAACGGGGCGAACTGGTCATCAATCATAAAGACCCCATCTGTGCCGATAGAGAGGCCAATATTGCCACCTTGCCCGGTTAACATGTAAATGCCATCGCGTATTGGGATGATTTCAATGTGGGTCTCTTTGGCGCTGTCATCTTGCGGTTTGGCGAATGCCATGGGCGATGCAGCCAGGAGTAAGCCCAAAATACACCCCATTATTTTTTGTGAATAATGCATAATTTCTCCAGTAATTTTTTAAAAGATAGAAATAGTGTAAAAGGTTAGAGTGGTCTTTGGCTTATTTTACGGCTAAAACGGACTGATCGCTAGCATATTTTGAAACTGCATTATCCTACAGAGAATGCGGTTTCAAAATTGGTGAAAACAGTCAACTCATGCCAAACTTAAGGGGCTCGAATGTTAAGGCCTGATAAGGGGGAATCGTATCAGGCTTTTTATCAGAAAAAATGTCGCATTATTGAAAGGAAGTGAATATGGAAGGTTTTATTTCGATTATTGGTAATCCGCTGTTGTGGGTGGCCATCGTGGTTTTGTTCGCACTGAAAAAAGGCGTTCTGTTTGTGCCTCAGAATAGAGGCTATGTGATTTATACCCTCGGTAAATACAGTGGCACGTTGAGTGCTGGTTTGAACTTTATTTTGCCGTTTGTGCAGCGTGTGGCAGCGGATCGGAACTTAAAAGAGCAATCACTTGAAATTAGCTCTCAATCGGCGATTACAAGGGATAATATTACGTTGCAGATTGATGGTATTTTGTTTATGAAAGTGACTGATGCGGCAGCGGCGACCAACAATATTACCGATTATAAAATGTCGGTGATTCAATTGGCGATGACAACGATGCGTAATGCCATCGGTTCCATGGAGTTGGATGAATGTTTCCAGAATCGAGATGTGATTAATAGCAATATCTTATCTTCCATGACAGAAGCGACTGCGCCTTGGGGTGTCCAGGTCACGCGGTATGAAATTAAAGACATTACACCGCCACAGTCGATCAAAGAGGACATGGAAAAGCAAATGACCGCCGAGCGAGAAAAACGCTCAGTTATTTTAACCGCAGAAGGCGTGAAAATATCCGCGATTACGCATGCAGAAGGGGATAAACGTGCACGGGTTTTAGCCGCTGAAGCGGACAAAGCGCAGCAAGTCCTGTTGGCAGAAGGGGTGAAGGAACAGCAAATTTTAGAAGCGACGGGTAAAGCCGAAGCCATTCGTTTGGTGGCTACGGCGGATGCTGCGGCGTTAAAAATGATTGGTGAACAAGCGATCACCGCAGAAGGTCAGCAAGCGGTTCGATTAACCTTGGCACAACAAACCATTGATGCGCATAAAGCCATTGCGAATGAAGGCTCTGTGGTGTTAACCGATGGTAAAACGGGAACCAATGTTTCTGATACAGTCGCGCAGGCCATTGCGGTTTCTAATGCATTACAGCTGAATGATTGAGGTTGAAAGGTAGCGGAATATGGATTCATTGATGGAGTATTTTTTACACAACCTTGATCAGTTGCTTTATGCCATTGCTGGATTTTGTTTGGTGTTAGAGTTGTCGGTGCTGGGCTTCAGTGGGGTGCTGTTATTTTTTGCGATTGCGTGCGGTGTCACCGGGATATTCGTGAGCTTGGGGTTGATCACGCGTTGGCCATTCGCCGTTTTATCGGTTGGGATACTGTCTGTTATCTGCGCCTTGGTTTTATGGAAACCGCTGAAAAAGTTTCAGGGCCCTGCACAGGTCAAGGATACCAGTAGCGATATGATTGGGCAGATTGTACCCGTGAGTGAGGCAGTGACGAAACTCGGTGGGGCAGTGCGTCACTCGGGGATCAACTGGCAAGCACGGTTGGCCGTTGATGCAACCATTGAAACACTGGATGTTGGATTACGGGTAGAAATTTGCGCGGTTGATGGCAATGTGATGATTGTCAAACAGCCATCAAGCGTTTGACCGTATGACTACGCGTCCTCAAAAAACTTCAGCCCCATGCCTAGCTCGGTGCTGTGTGTAACGCAAACCTTAATTCGGGGAGGTTCTTCGCCATCCCCTAAGGGTTGATTGACTTTAACGTACAGTTCTGTACCGACGGGGGGGATCATGACAGCATCGACTGTCAGGAAAATACCCCCTTCACTTAAGTTCTGGGTTTTTAACACACGTATTTCACCATCAGGCATTTCAACTTCGACATCAACGGCAACGCCAAAGCGGAAGTGTTGTCGATCTTCTTTCATGAGAGCGCAATCCATTTTTGTAGGGTTGTTTTGAGGGTTGGGGGTTTGAAGGGTTTGGCGATGTAATCATCCATGCCCGCTTCTAAACAGGTTTGTCGGTCTGATTCTAACGCGTTGGCGGTCATCGCAATGATGGGGATGTGTTTGCCCGATAGGTTGCGCTCGCGAATCAGCCCGGTGGCTTTATATCCATCCATCACGGGCATTTGGCAATCCATTAAAATAATGTCGTAATGGGGGTCTGCATCCAACATGCTTAGGGCTTCGGCACCATTATTTGCGATATCGGCTTTTAATCCAAGTTTCTTCAACATGCCTTGGGCGACCATTTGGTTCACTTTATTGTCTTCAACCAACAGGATTTTGATGTTTGTTTGGATCGCCACTTGGACTTTGGGCGCGATTTTGGTGACTTTGGCATGACCGGTGATGATGTTTAACGCATGGGTCAAACTCGGTAAACGCAACGGTTTGCTCAGCACGGCGGCGTAGGTTTCCTGATAGATTTGTTTGCGTTGGCTCGGGTTTAACAAAACGATAATCGGTTGTGTGATGACGTGTTTGTTCAGCGTGGCCTCGACGCCATCTAAGCTCACATCGGCAATGACCACATGAACGTTTTTATGTGCGGCGGTTTGCAGGGCTTCGGGTGTGCAAAAAATCACCGTTTGATCGATGCTCGACAGATAATGTTGAAAGAACATTTGGTTGGCCTCATTGGTACAGACCAAAATATGTAAGGTTGCATCAACTTTGGGGTGCGGTTTGGCTTCTGTGTCTTTGCCCAATTGTGCGGTGAACCAGAAAGTGCTGCCTTGCCCTGGCACGGATCGTACGCCAATGTCACCGCCCATCAGTTGCGTGAAATTTTTACATAAGGTCAAGCCCAAACCTGTGCCGCCGTACTCTCGTGTGGTTGAGCCATCGGCTTGTGAAAAGGAGTCAAACACTTTGTCTTGTGCGTCTTCTGGGATGCCAATGCCACTGTCTTCGACTTCGACCAGCAGGGTCAAGCTTTGTTCTGTTTGATCGGTGATGGATGCGCGTATGACCACGCGTCCTTGGCTGGTGAATTTGATGGCATTACTTAATAAATTGGTGATGATTTGACGAAACCGCGTGGGGTCACCCATGACCGTGCTGGGTACTTTGCTGCTGACGCAGGTAATCAGTTCGACGCCTTTGGTGTAAGGGGCTTCGGATAACAGTTCAGCAATATCTTCAATGCATTGGATGATGCTGAGTGGAATACTTTCTAAATCGACCCGGCCGGCTTCGACTTTGGATAAATCTAAAATATCGTTGAGTAACGCCAAAAGCGTATCGCCGGACTGGTGCGCCACACTCAAATAATGCTGTTGTTCTTCGGTCAGATCGGTATCCAAAGCCAATGACAGCATGCCCAACACGCCATTCATTGGGGTGCGGATTTCATGGCTCATATTGGCCAGAAATTCACTTTTGGCTTGGGTCGCATCGAGTGCTTGTTGGTGTGCTTCTTGAAAGCCGATTTCTGCAATTTTTTGTGAGGTGAATTCAACGCCAAAACCTTTGATTCTTTGATTTTGGGCATCAGGGTGAAACGCCCAATTGAACCAGCGCCCTTGTTCTTCGACTTGAATATCGTGAATGGTTTTTTCTTCGTCTAAACACGCCGCGAGTAAGTCCGCAAAGGCATTCGGTAGGACATTCGGTTGGCCCTCATCGTCGAAGCCCAAATCGACCATGAGATCCGTCATCACGGGGTTGGCATATTGAATTTGGCCTTCATGGTCGAACTCAATGACCGGGGCGGGGGTTTGCTCGGGATATTGTGCGAGCCGTTGTAACTCGGCTTCGGTATACCGTCGACCGACACAATCGTGAAAACTTAAGATACATTGAATGGTATCCGGGTCATGACATAAACAAATGCGACGTAAATCCACTTGGAGGTAATGGCCATCTTCGCGTACCCACCACGTGTCTTGAATTTCTGCGGCATTATTGTCTTCAATGGGTTGATGGATCGGGCAATGCTGTGCTTGGTGGATGGTATCGGCCGATTGTGCGCACAAGACATCATGGGCAAATTTACCCAGTATATTATCGGCGCTCCAACCGAGCATGTTTTCTGTTTTGCGATTGATGAAACGAATGCGGCCTTTGTCATCCAGGCCAATGAGTCCATCGGGCCAGTGATCAAAAAAATGATCCATCGGCACGTCTAGTGACATCTCAGCCGTACTCATAAGGATAACCGTAACAAGTTGGCTGGGTCGATACCGGTGTCGGTGAGGTCAATGACTTTTTTGATTTCTCGGAGTTTGTCGTCTTTTTGTTTGGTTAAATCGAGCATCAAAGGGCGCGATAGCGGTGAACCTTGGCGGTTATAATAAATGGTAATAATCGGTAGCAAAGGGGTGCTGCGATTGATTTCTGTGACCACGGCTTTTTCACCCGTATTCAACTGAATTGGGCTTGCCAAGGGGTAAACGCCCAACAAATGGACTAAATTACTCACCAATTGAAGGTCTAACAAACCGGCTTTTCCCATCGCGTATAATTTGCGCATGGCCATGGTTGGCACCATGCCGGGGCCTTCGGCCAAACCATGTACCAATTCATCGTAGGTGTCGATAACGGTGAGTAAATGTGCCATGGGGTGTATGTCTTTTGCGCTTAATTTTTTGGGGTAACCGGAACCGTTGTGGTATTCATGGTGTTGGCTGATCAACTGTTGGGTGGCTTTGCTAAAACCGCTGCCTTTCTCTAAGATTTTTAACCCGAGCATAACGTGTTGCTGCACCAGCTTTTGTTCAGAAGGGCTAAAGGTTTTGCCAGCGGCGAGTAAGTTTTTGGGTAATTTGCTCCAGCCAATATCATGCATGAGGGCCGCTTGGCCAAGTGTTTCTAAGGCGCTGGGTTTTAGCCCATTCAACTTGCCCAGGGCCAAACTTAAACTCATCACGCTAAAGGCGTGAGTGACCAAAGCATCCCCTTGTTGATCCATATGCAATAACGTGAGTAACGCTTGATCATTACGCTGAATGCTATCGAGGGTGTCGTTGACCAGTGGATTTAAGGCTTTAGCCACCACGGGTTTGTCTTGTGCAATGGCGTTAAGCACGTTTTGAATGGTTTTTTTGGCTTTGTTTTTGAGTTGTTTGGCAACGCACAGCTCTTCTTTCAGGCTGGTTGGTGTGGTCGATTTGGCACTTTTGGCTTTGGCCGCAGAGGTTTTTTTAACTTCAACATCCAAGCCTTTGTCCGTATCAATGATCAGCGTTTTAACACCCGATTCTTTGAGCGCAAAAATATCAGCTGGGCTAGAAATGGCGCGTTGGTGGGTGAAAAAAGGGCTTTTAAACCATGCAATATCCAAATCGGTAATAAACATACCGATTCTGAGCTGCGCCAGTTTGATTTTTTTTTTGCTCATTCTGGTCGGGCCGCTATGTCGAGAATAACCCTTGTTGAATGGTTTCCCAGGTTACCTCACCCCAAAGCTCTTGAATAATAATGGGCAGTGCGATGGGACCCATCGACAGTAATTTTTGGTGGAAGGCTTGATAGGTAAAATTATCCGCCAGTTTTGATTTTTCTAGCGCGAGTAAGCGATTCATGATTTGCCAGCCTAAAATAGCACCGGATTTTTCGCCAGGATATTGGGTGATTTCAGACAATAAGCGATTGCTCTCATTGGCGCTCAAGCCAAGCTGGTTGAGGGCTTCTCGTGCTTGTTCCAGTGGCATGTCTTGGGTGTGAATGCCTAAGTCAATGGCCGCCAGCGTGGTTTGTTTTAACTGATCATGCAGCCTTAAAAAGCGACTATTCGTCTCATCAGCGATGCCTTGTTCGGCGAGTACTTGTTGGATATATAAAAGCCACCCTTGTACCAAGGTGGAGGAGGTGCCCAACAGGCGAGGGATGCTTTTGTGTGCATTTTGTTGTGTGGTCACCGAAAAACAGTGTGTGCCCGGCCACAATTGTTGCGTGCAAATGTGAGTCATCATTGCACTGTGGTGGCTGAGGCTATGTGTTTTGACCCACAAAACCCCTTGTTGTTGGTCTTCTTTTAAAGCTTGATACAAAAAATCACCGCTGATGGGCGCGAGGTAGGCGGGCATCGCTTCAATGATTAATTTGGATTCTTCGGGTAAGTTAACCAATTTGGTTTGGTTGACAACTTGGTAAAATTGATGACTTTTGGTGACCAATGCATCATACAGCGGTATGTCTTCTTGTTTGCTGAGTGCGGTATAGTCGTCTGCGGGATTGTTGGAAATGGCTGCTAATTCAGTGGTGATCTGTGTTTTTAGGGTCTGAATAAAGTCATTTAAGGGCGTTTGTTTGGTGTGTACAAAATGCTTTAATTTTAAGCTTAAGGCAAAAAAATCGGCCCCAATGGCAAAAGAACCCGCCGCTTGTGATTCAATCTTTTCCAGAAATCCAGAAAAGTCATCTAAGGCAACACGGGCTTGATCCGCCGCCCCTTTGAGGCCAGCAGAGGAGGTTGACATGCCCATCAGCTCGGACAACATATCAAAACCCTGATGGCTTTGTTCGATGGCTTGTTGTAGCCATAATTCGGGAATTTTCTCGGGTTGTAATGAAAGTTGCAACTCGGCATCTTTTAAATAACTCGGGACTTCTTGTAAGCGATGGATGAGCGCATCACTTTCAACGTGGCCTTTCATGAGTAACTGTTGGATCGAGTGGTTTGGTAGATAACGAATGGGGTTAACTTGGCGCCAATCATCTCGTAGGAGGCGCAAATGCTCTAATTGAACACTATTGCGTAATAGTTGGAAATCGACCACTTGTTCTTTCGTCAATTGGGTTGGGCCATTTTCTTCCATACAGCAGCGGACTTTCAGAAACAGCGCAGCTAATGCGCCTTGGTCATCGTCCCCAATGGGGGGTAGACGATCCTGAAAATCTTGTAAACCCATGTCAACCGCTTCAAAGGGATGGAAGCGGAACCAAGAATGATAATATTTTTCCACCATGCCGGGGAATTCAATCGCACAATCTGTCACATTTGTTCCTCATCAGCCAAGCGGTTTACACACAGTATAGAACACTCTTCTCATTCTGTGCCATGGTCACCGTAATATTAGATGGTTACAATATAGCAATGTATTGCTGTGTAATTAGTTCTAGAATGACAGATGCAGTATGTTATGATCTGCCGATTATGGGGTCTACGCGCCCTGCCTGAAGCCTTGTAGAGGAGCATAACATGTTTACAAAAGAGATGACGGTTGAAACGTTTGATCCTGAATTATGGGCAGCCATCACGCAGGAAGAACAACGCCAAGAAACCCATGTTGAACTCATTGCTTCAGAGAATTATACCAGCCCACGCGTGATGCAAGTACAAGGTTCTGTGCTGACCAATAAGTATGCCGAAGGTTACCCCGGTAAACGCTATTACGGGGGCTGTGAATACGTGGACAAAGCCGAACAGTTGGCCATAGATCGGGCGAAAACCTTGTTCAATGCGGATTATGCTAACGTTCAACCGCACTCAGGTTCGCAAGCGAATGCGGCAGTGTATATGGCCTTGTTATCCCCCGGTGAGACAGTTTTGGGCATGAGTTTGGCCCATGGTGGGCATTTGACGCATGGCTCACACGTCAATTTTTCCGGTAAAATTTACAACGCCGTGCAATATGGATTAAACCCAGAAACGGGTGAAATTGATTATGAGCAGATGGCGGCCTTAGCGCTTGAGCACAAACCCAAAATGGTCGTGGGTGGATTTTCTGCGTATTCTCGGGTGGTCGATTGGCAACGCATGCGAGAGATTGCCGACAGCGTTGGTGCTTACCTGATGGTTGATATCGCACATGTTGCTGGCTTAATCGCCGTCGGCTTATACCCCAGCCCCATTGATATCGCCGATGTGACCACCACCACCACGCACAAAACATTGCGTGGGCCACGGGGCGGTTTAATCATGGCGAAATCAAACCCCGAATTAGAGAAAAAATTCAACTCACTGGTTTTCCCCGGCACCCAAGGCGGCCCATTGATGCATGTGATTGCCGCAAAAGCGGTGGCCTTTAAAGAAGCCATGGAACCAGAATTTAAAATCTATCAAGCCCAAGTGATCGAAAATGCACAGAGTATGGCCACGGTATTTATGGCGCGGGGATACAAAGTGGTGTCTGGGGGCACGGATGACCATCTATTTTTACTTGATCTGATTGATAAAGATATGACGGGTAAAGCCGCCGATGCCGCACTGGGCAGCGCCAATATCACCGTGAATAAAAATACCGTCCCGAATGATCCACGCTCGCCCTTTGTCACCAGTGGTTTGCGCATTGGCACACCTGCGGCCACGACCCGAGGTTTCAAACGTGAGGAAGTGGAAGCGTTGGCCGGTTGGATGTGTGACATCTTAGATGACCTTGATAACCAAGACACGATTGCACGTGTACAAACGCAAGTGTTGGCGTTGTGTGCCAAATTTCCCGTTTACGTCTAGCGTGGGTCAGGAGCCATGCGCTGCCCGTTTTGTGGGGTGAATAACTCCAAGGTGATTGACTCGCGTGAAACCAGTGATGGTGGACAGATTCGGCGGCGTCGACAATGCCTTGGGTGTGAGGCACGTTTTACCACGTATGAAGTGGCAGAGCTGAGTTTGCCCAGAGTGGTGAAACGCGATGGTGTGCGGGAAGCCTTTAATGAAGACAAACTCCGTGCCGGCATTCAAAAAGCCTTAGAAAAACGCCCCGTGAGTGCGGATCAAATCGAAGCCATGATTCACGACATACAAAAAAGTTTGATGGCCGGTGGGGAACGTGAAGTCAAATCACGCCGCATTGGTGAGTGGATTATGGAAGCCCTGAAAGCGGTGGATCAAGTGGCGTATATCCGGTTTGCATCGGTGTATCGCAGTTTTCAGGATTTGAGCGAATTTCGGGAAGTCATCGAACGTTTGGAATCCCATTCAGATTTGAAGTAACTCTTTATGTCGTTTACTGCACAAGATTATGGTTTTATGGCGCGTGCGATTGAGCTGGCCAAACGGGGGCGTTACACAACCACGCCCAACCCGAATGTGGGCTGTGTGTTGGTCAAACAAGGGCGTATTGTTGGTGAAGGATATCACCAGCGTACCGGGGGCGCGCATGCTGAAGTGCAAGCTTTACGCATGGCCGCAGAACAGGCACGCGGTGCGACCGCATATGTGACACTGGAGCCATGCGCTCACCAAGGGCGCACACCACCGTGCAGCCAAGCGTTAATCACCGCAGGTGTGGCGCAAGTGATTGCGGCATTAGAAGACCCCAACCCGTTGGTGGCCGGTCAAGGTTTACGCGACTTAAGCGCAGCGGGCATGCAGACCGCGAGTGGTTTGTTGGCTGAGCAAGCGACACAGTTGAATGTGGGTTTTTTGTCCCGAATGCAACGGCAACGGCCTTATGTGCGGGTCAAGATGGCCGCGAGTTTGGATGCGCGTACAGCCATGGCCAGCGGTGAAAGCCAATGGATTACGGGGGCGGCAGCAAGGGCTGACGTGCATCGCTTACGCGCCATGAGTTCCGCCATTATCACCGGGATTGGTACCGTGTTAGCGGATAACCCGGCACTCACCGTGCGGCATAGGCCAAGTGATTATGAGGGGGATATACGCCAACCGATCCGGGTGATTTGTGATTCACAGTTACAGATACCTTTGCAGGCGCGAGTACTTGCAACACCGGAACAGACCTGGGTGATGACCTGTCATGCCGCCTCGCATGAAAAAAAACACGCCTTGGAAGCGCAAGGTGTTCGTGTGACGGTATTTGAGGGCGAGCGTTTACCGCTGGCATCGGTGTTGCAGCATTTGGCGCAGGAACAGATCAACGAGGTCATGGTGGAGGCGGGGCCGACTTTGGCGGGTGCTTTTGTTGCGGCCAATTTAGTCGATGAATTTTGGCTCTATTTGGCACCTCATTTAATGGGCGATGGGGCCAGAGGGTTATTCCATCTACCCGGTATTCACGCCATGGATCAGCGCATGGGATTACAGATTAAGGATGTCCGGCAAGTGGGGGCGGATATCCGTTTTCGAGCCGTTCGGCAAGAGGCATAAAAACAATGTTTACGGGGATTATCCAAGCACTGGGTCAGGTTCAAACGTTAGCAAAAAGGGCGGGGGATGCGCGCATTACGATTCGCACGGGCAAGCTGCCGTTAGCCGATGTGAAATTGGGTGACAGTATTGCGGTGAACGGTGTGTGTTTAACCGCAGTGGTGCTGTCCGATGTGGGGTTTGAGGCGGATGTCTCGGCCGAATCGTTAGACCGAACCAGTTTGGGCGCATTACGCACGGGCAGTGAAGTCAATTTGGAAAAAGCTTTGACCTTGAGTACGCCATTGGGTGGGCATTTGGTCAGCGGCCATGTCGATGGTTTGGGCAAAATCGTGCAGCGGCATGAGGATGCCCGTTCGGTGCGTTTTCAGATTGAGGTGGCCCACAGCATGGCCCGCTACATTGCCGAAAAAGGCTCGATCTGTGTGGATGGCATCAGTTTAACCGTGAATCAAATTGAAGGCGCGCTGGTTTCACTCAATATTGTGCCGCACACTCTGGCAGAAACCACCATGCATACCTTTCAAATCGGGCATCAGGTGAATATTGAAGTGGATCTGATTGCGCGTTATTTAGAACGTTTATTAATGAAACCACAAGCCGCTGCGGCGACAGCGCCAAACCCAGGTATGACGCTGGATTTTCTCAGCAAACAGGGTTTTAGCGTTTGAATGAAGACAATGGAATGGGAAAGGTGAAGTGTGGACTTAAATAGCACGGAAGAAATCATTGAGGATTTGTGCGCGGGTAAAATGGTTATCATCATGGATGATGAGGATCGTGAAAATGAGGGCGATTTACTCATGGCTGCAACCCAAGTTCGGCCAGATGATATTAATTTTATGGCCAAATATGGCCGTGGTTTAATTTGTTTGACATTAACCCAAGCGCGTTGCAAACAATTGCGTTTGCCGTTGATGGTGAACCAAAACAGTTCGCTGTATAGCACCAATTTTACCGTCTCAATCGAAGCTTCAGAAGGGGTGACCACGGGCATCTCTGCGTCAGATCGGGCAGTGACGGTATTGGCGGCGGTCGCCACTGATGCGACCCCAGAAGATGTGGTGCAGCCAGGGCATGTATTTCCGTTAATGGCGCAGTTAGGGGGGGTGATGGTGCGAGCTGGGCACACGGAAGCCGGGTGTGATTTGGCCCGCTTGGCCGGTTTTGATCCATCGGCGGTGATTGTGGAAATTCTGAATGAAGATGGCAGCATGGCGCGCCGACCGGATCTGGAGCTTTTTGCGCAACAGCATGCTTTGAAGATCGGCACCATTGCGGATTTAATTCATTATCGCATTCAACATGAAAAAGCCGTCGAATGTGTGACCTCCTGCGCCATGCCCACCGAGTTTGGGGATTTTCAGTTGAATGTGTACCAAGACACCATCGATAACGATGTGCATTTCGCTTTATCGATGGGCACGATTGAGGCTGAGACCCCGGTATTGGTGCGTGTGCACATGCACAATCCATTGTGTGATTTATTTGCGAGTACTCGGCCCGAATGTGGCTTGCCTCTACAGCATGCCTTGAAGCGTGTTGCCGAAGAGGGCGCTGGGGTTATTGTGGTCTTGCGTAAGCACGAAAAAGCACGGGATGTGGTGCGTTTGGTGCGAGATTATGGGTTAACCGACCAAGGCATTGATCTGAAAGAAAGCCAAGAAGGTTACGATTTGAGAACGTATGGGGTGGGTGCACAAATCTTATCGGATCTGGGGGTGCGCAAGATGCGCGTGTTGAGTAAACCCAAAAAAGTGCATGGGTTATCGGGTTTTGGGTTGGAAGTGACGGAATACGTGGCGTGTGAGGAAGGGGAATAAGATGGGTGATATGAAAACATTCGAAGGTGATTTAACGGTCAATCAAGCGGCCAAATTTTGTTTGGTGGTGACACGCTTTAACAGTTTTGTGGTGGAAAGTTTGCTGGCAGGCGCAAAAGATACCTTATTACGCCATGGTGCGCATGCGAGCAAGATTGACATTGTGCGTATTCCTGGGGCTTTTGAAATGCCGTTGGTGGTGAAAAAAATCGCAGCGTTGCAAAAGTATGATGCCATTGTCGCTTTGGGGGCGGTGATTCGCGGTGGTACGCCGCATTTTGATTATGTGGCTGGGGAGTGTACCAAAGGCATTGCAACGGTTTCACTGCAATATGATATCCCCATTGCTTTTGGTGTGTTGACCGTGGATACGATTGAGCAAGCAATCGAACGAGCGGGTACAAAAGCCGGGAATAAAGGCGGGGAAGCGGCGTTGTCTGCGATTGAGATGGTTAATTTATTGAATGGGTTATCTGCATGAGTCGAGCGCGTTCCAATGCTCGGCGATGTGCGGTGCAAGCCTTGTATCAATGGCAAATGACTGGGCAAGATCTGATGGAAATTGAAACTCAGTTTTTGTCGGATCCTGTGAATACCAAACAATTAGAGCAAGCGTATTTTACCGCCTTGTTGCACGGTGTGCCGGCACAGTTGGCGGCGTTAGATGCGTATATCGTTGAGTTCACTGATCGCACGGTTGAACGACTGGACTTGGTCGAGCGTGCGATTTTGCGTTTGTGTACGTATGAACTGATCCACAAACCTGGCGTGCCGTATCGTGTCGTCATCAATGAAGGGGTTGAGTTGGCGAAAACGTTTGGCGGGGATAAAAGCCACCGTTATATTAATGGCGTTTTGGATAAACTCGCGCATAAAATCCGTACAACCGAAATTCGGGGTAAAAAATCACGTTGAGCCACGGGGTCACAGAATTTTCTCTGATTGAAACCTTTTTTCGGCCCTTAGGCCAAGGGGGGGATGGGGTGGTTCAAGGCATTGGGGATGACTGTGCGGTATTGGCGGTTGCGCCAGGGTTTGAGCTGGCCGTTTCCATGGACACACTGGTGTCCGGTGTGCATTTTTTCCCAGAGGTTGCCGCAGACGATTTGGGTTATAAAGCTTTAGCGGTGAATTTGAGTGATTTGGCGGCAATGGGTGCGACGCCCAAATGGTTGACCTTATCGGTCACCTTACCGACGTTGGATACAACCTGGTTAGAGGGATTTTGCCAGGGTTTGCGGGGGCTGATGCAGACCTGCCCGATCACGCTGGTGGGAGGGGATACCACGCAAGGGCCGTTATCCATTAGTATGCAAGTGCATGGCTGGTTACCGCAAGGGCAGCGTTTAAGCCGTGCGGGTGCGAAAGTGGGGGATCGTATTTTGGTCTCGGGAACATTAGGGGATGCCGGGTTAGCACTGAAGCATCAACTGCATACCGTGCCCACACAGGCCGCATTATGTGCCACGGCGATTGAGGCCGTGTGTGCGAGATTACATCGGCCTACACCCAGAATAACGCTGGGCCAAGCCTTATTGCCTCATGCGTCTAGTGCGATTGATGTGTCTGATGGTTTGTTGGCGGATGTCGGGCACATCGCAAAAGCCAGTGGCGTTAGTGCACAGCTTGAATATGCCTGTTTACCGCTATCCACGCCGGTGCAGGATTATCTCGACCGTGCGGATGACCCTTTGTTACCGTTAACCGCAGGGGATGACTACGAATTGTGTTTTACCGTGGCACCGCAGCATCTGTCGGTTTGTTTGGCCGAGATTCAGGCCTTGGGTGGCGGCATGGTGACCGACATTGGTGAAATTGTACCAGGTGATGGCACGGTGACGTGTGATCAGCAGGGGCAAACACTGGACGTGATGCAAGCGGGTTATCGCCATTTTTCTGGAGGCAACGATGCCAACGTTTAAAACTTTATTAAAAAACCCAGCATGGTTATTGGCGTTTGGGTTTGGCTCAGGTCTGGCCAAACAAGCGCCGGGTACTTGGGGCACGCTGGCGGCGATACCGTTGTATGGATTATTGGTCATGCTGAGCCCGTCCGTCTGGGTTTATGGCGTGATCACCGTGCTTTTGTTCGTGGTTGGGGTCTGGGTGTGTGATTACACCGAAAAATCATTGGGTTTACATGATCCGGGCAACATCGTTTGGGATGAAATGGTGGGATACTTGGTGACCATGATCTATTTACCTGTCGATTGGGTGTGGATGTTGGCGGGGTTTGTTTTATTTCGGTTTTTTGACATCCTCAAACCTTGGCCGATCCGATGGTTTGACCAACATTGTACCGGTGGTTTTGGGGTCATGGTCGATGATGTGGTGGCGGGTATGATTGCTTGTGGGTGTTTGCATGTGGTGTATTATTTTCAATAGACCGTCAGTATGTTAGATAAAAAAATCAAAATTCTGTTACTGCCAGGCATGGATGGAACCGGCTTATTGCTGAAAACGTTTGCCGGTTATCTTGAGGGCGATGTCAGGATTATTCGGTATACAACAGAACAAAAGCAAAGTTATCGGGCACTGGTGAAATATGTCGCCAGCCAACTGCAAGCACATGCGCAATATGTTGTGGTGGCGGAGTCCTTTTCCGGCCCGATTGCGTATGACTTATTGAAAACTCATACGAATATTATTTCAGTCGTTTTTGTGGCCAGTTTTATTACACGACCGCATCACGGTTTGCTGATCACAAAATACTTTCCTTATCGTTTCATGGGGACGAAATTTCCAGATTTTGTCGCCAAATTTTTATTGGGAAAATTAGCCTCTGCTGCAACGGTGGCGCATTTTCAACAGGCTGTCCGGCGTGTATCAAGCCAAGTTTTGGGGCACAGAATTCGGCAAATGGCTACGCTGACGAAACCACAGGCAAAAATCCACATCAGGTGTTCGTATCTCCGCCCAAGTCACGATGTTTTGGTCTCCAATGAATGCAAGCAGGTGATTAAAGCGCAGTGCCATGATTTTATGGAATACCGTGTGGAAGGCTCGCATTTTGTATTACAGGTGAACCCAAAAGCGGCTGCCGAAGTGGTCAATCGCGAGATTCGCCTGGCCACTGGGCAATAAAAGACAGAGTGCCATTTTTTAGCTAAGCATTGAGTGCTGAGTGTCAACGTCTTGGCGCATGGTTTTGGATTTTATGGCATCGGTTGTGATCGTCAAGTTATTCAGTTTATAGTTAAGAAACAATATGTTATTGAGCATTTTTCAGGGCTGCATTCAGTTGGCACAAAAAATGATTGGGTATCATCATAATTGCCTTGGAGATGAATATGAGCCCTGCAAACAATGTTGTCTGTTTTTTTTCACATCAAGTGATACCCGCCTTACCCACCCAGCAACGAATACAGTCACCGGAACACGCGAGGCAAGTTGTGATGCAGTTGCAGCAGCGTTTGTTGGCGGATGGCCAGCAAGGGTTAGCCGCAGCCGGGTTAGGTGATGCGGCATTATTCAGCATGAAAAAAGGAGGTTAGGCACACCATGAGTGATCACGAAAAAATAAATTATATCGAATTGCCTGCAAGCGATTTTGAACCAACAAAAAAATTTTATGGCGCTGTATTTGGCTGGGGATTTGTGGATTATGGGCCAGATTATATGGCTTTTTCAAACGCGGGGATGGATGGTGGGTTTTACAAATCTGAGCGATTCTCGTCGTCGAAAAATGGCAGTGCACTGATTGTTTTTTACAGCGATCACTTGGAAAACACCGCATCAAAAATACAGGATGCCGGTGGCAATATCACCGCAGCCATCTTTTCATTTCCGGGTGGGCGCAGGTTCCATTTCACCGACCCAAATAATAATGAATTGGCTGTGTGGTCAGATAAATAAGCCTACAAGCGCGTGTTTGGTCGAAAGTCATCATTCGGTTTGCAACTGTTGGGTTAACTCACTAAAGAAGGGTTTGTTGCCCCATATATCCACATTACCAACGACATAAAAGTGCTGTTTGGAACGGGTAATGGCCACATTCAGTAAATTGGGTTTACTAGATGCCCACCTGGCCCCACCTTGATTTTGCTGATCGCAGCCCAATACAAAAATCACGGTCTGATTTTCTTGACCTTGAAAGGTATGAACCGTGCCGACGTGTTTGTTGAGCCATTGATAATAGGCGCTACGCTTCATTGTAAGCGCATTGATGCCAAGATTCTCAGGGTCGGCTAAACAGGTTTTTAAAGCCAGTTTAACGGCTTTAAAAGGCGATATAATAAACAGCGTGTTTAAATCTCCGCCTTCTTGGATAAACAATCTCAGCATTTTTCTCACAACATCGCCATGCGCGGGCACATATTGTTGATGGCTGCATTGGCCTGTGCTGTTAAACCAGCGGTTTTCACCTAAAATAGGATGGATCATCGGGGTGATTTGATTGGGTTGTTGGCCGTGAATCATTCTATTGCTATAGGCAATACGGTTGGCGACACTGAACATCGGCTCAATACAGCGCCGGTGCACCCAGAGTGGAATACCAATCCATTCTTCTTTATTCATGACGTTGAGTTTACAACCATACGCATTCACACGGTCGGCCAACTGTTGTACTGACCAGAGGTGGGGTGACCAGTGTTTGGCTTGTTGTCCGAGCACGCGGGTGCTTAAATAATCGACTAATTTCGGGGGGGTGGTAAAGACCGGTTCTACTTGTAAAGGGTCACCGACCACCAATACCCGTTTGGCTCGCCAAAGCCCGCCAACGGCAGCTTGTGGCGCTGCTTGTCCGGCTTCATCGATCATTAACCAAGCAAGATCTTCTGTGTCTAAATCTTTAAATTGCCGAGCGAAAGAAGCAAACGTCGTGGAGACAACAGGGATTAATAAAAACACAGTGGCCCATAAATCTTTGGCCTCTTGTGGTTTGTCAAAACGTTTACCTCCCAGCAATTCTTTAATGTTGAGCAGCTTTTGGCGAAACGCTGTTACGTTAGAGGCTTCCAGAATCCAAGATTCATGTAACTGAATAGCTGCAGAAAATAACTTTGAGCGTTGTTTATTGATCGATGGGCTTTGCCAAAAAGCATGCTTGTGCAGGGTGTCTGACGTGATGGTGTCATGTGGGGTTGGGGTGATGATATTGTCAAACTGTGACTGTAGCTGCTCAATGTCGCGGATGGCATTATCGTATTCGCTAGAGGCATTTTGCCGCGTTTGTTCACAGTGCTCTTGATGCTGTGTTTTGGCGTAAATCTGTGCGTTGAATGCATCCTGTGTTTTTTGCAGGCATAATCGGTCTTTTTTTAAGTCCCTGAGTGTGGTGGTGAGCTGTGCTGACGTGATGACATATTGACGCGCGCTTTGGCGCTGAAAAATTCGTTGAATGATATTCGGTTTGTTTAGATTATGCTGTTGTAAATCTAAAGTGGCGATGTCTATTTGCTCATCCAAGCGGTCTAATTGTATTTTTAATTCAGAGGCAGGCTGTGTTAATAAAACCAATTCTGCGGTGGCTATATTTACCGCTGCTTGTGCGGATGCCAAGTAAGTGGTTTTATCGAGACTAGAAAATTGAGCCATTAATTGGCATAATTTTTCAATTTTTTGGTTCAGTTGTTGAAATGCCTCTAGCGTAGATTGAAAGTGTTTTTTGCTTTCATCAAAGCTTTTCACCGTCTTTTTTTCGCGTTTTCGCCAACGCCAAAAATTCAGATAATTATATTCTTTAGGTCGATTGTCATCATTGTCATTATCAAAATATTTATCAAAGAAAAAGCGTTGTTTAAATTCTTCCCGGTTACCTTTCCGCCCCATGACTGCGGCGATGGTGCCCCAGCACTGTGCTTCATCCGGCATGGGTTTAAAGCCCCTTTTATCTCTTTTGTCTCTTTTGGCATTGAGTAAATTGGCAACCGGGCGTAGCAGTTGAATCTCTGCAAATTCAGGGGCAATGGACTTTTGTAAAGGTAATTCTCTGGAAATATTTTCAACCGCCGCATTATTGGTTGAGGCCACGACCATTTCATAGCCTCTGAGTGCGGTAATGGGGGCACCGGAAGGCTCAATGCCGTCAGTAACGGTGTTTAAGTTGGCTAATACGCTTGCTCGGGCAACAATGTTTTGCGCAATAATATCCCGGAGTAGGGTTGTTTTGCCGGTGCCAGGTGGGCCATTGATCGAGAGTAATCCACCCTCGCGTAACGCATCAAACGCCGTATTAATGGCAAATTGCTGCATTAAAGACATGTTATATTGGCTTTCTGAAGGCCACCTACCTGCGGGGGTTTTGCACGGTTGACATTGGTGGATGATGGTTTGCAAACCCGCCTCTGAATACAGATCGGGGTGTTTTTCGGTGATTGAGGATAAATAACGCAATAAGGCTTTGGGTCTTGCGCCTGCCTGGAGGTGGCGCACCACCCGTTCAATGTCTTCGATATAAAAACTATTCAGAATGGGCATGATTAATTCATTATCTAAGGTGTCATTTAACGTCTCATCTTCTGATATTTTTGTTTTGTCTACCTCTTCTGGGGAGGGTAAAGCGGTCTCATCCACCGTATTGTTTTTCGAGTTATCTTTATACCAATCTAACCTGAAGAGAAAATTTTCTGTTTGCAGTGGCGCAAAATCGGCCCAGTCAAATAAGCTGTGTAACAGGTGTGTGATGGCATTGGCACTGAGTATTTGGATATTAGGGTCATCCGGGTGTTCGGGTAATTGGCTATTGATGCGGTCGAGTTGTTCTTTTAATTGGCTGCAATGATCATTAAAGGCTTCAAAGTGAATGTCTTGTGGTTGATGTTGTTGCAGCCTGCCTAATGCCCAAGGCAAAGTGCTGACTGACATCTCTTCAAAGTTGGGGATGCCCTTGTGGTTGACCATGAGTTTGGCGTAACAGGTGTCTCCTTCGGATTCAAAGCGTTCTTCCCAGTCTTGTTGCTCTAGGTCATTGGCGGCTTTTCCGTATAGGGTCTTGACGGCTTTTTCTAGCTGATTTTTGTCAAATAGCCCCAGGTACAAAATATAACCTACCTTCATGCTGGGGTTGATGCCCAGTTGACTGCGTGCATTGGGGTCTAACCACGGTAATAGCGCTTCTTTTTTATCGGCCAATTCCTTTGCGGTGACTTTGGGAGTCAGTTGATTGAGGTTGTGTTTTTCAGGGATGTTATAGGGCTGAAAAAATTCTATCAAATGCCAGCTTTTTAGGATTTTAATGGCTTGCTGAATATCCTCGGTCATGTAATGCCTTGATTGTTTAGGGTGATGTGATTGGCCAAAATTTGATCGATACACGTCTTGCGTAACGTTTAATATAAATCACATTTTTGATTAAGCGCATTTTTGCATGTTGAAGTATCCAATGCCATTGGTTTTGCTTGTGGCCTGCTGTGTTGGGTGTTAACTTTCTTTGCTGAGCGCGTTTGTGAGTCCGGCAGGAAGGCTTACATTCCCAACTATCATATGAACTGCGGAATTGAGTAAAAGGTGATGAGCCATAATAAAATATTCAATTTTATTCAATACAATGAAAAAATAGCAACATCAGGCCAGCCTGAATCTGATGAATTTGCGTTAATAGCAAAAAATGGCATTGCCAGTATTATCAATTTAGCAATGCCTAATTCCGATGGTGCCTTAGCGAATGAAGGTCAAATTGTTACTGCTCTCGGTATGAATTATTTTCATATCCCCGTCCCATTTGATCAACCAAGTGTCGAACATTTGGTTTTGTTTATCAAATTAATGCAATCGTTGTCGAATAAAAATGTGTGGGTTCATTGTGTGGCAAACTATCGTGTTTCAGCCTTTATGTACCAATATCAACGTAAAATTTATGATATGCCTGAAAAAAAAGCAAAATCGCCAAGTGTTTGAATACTGGCAGCCAAATCCAACTTGGCAAAAAATAATGGATTTAAAAGCGGATGAAATTGTATTGTAATGAATCAGGTTCACTTTTGATTCGAGCGCATCGAGCAGCTACAATATTGTGCACGCTTAAAGGGGAAGATAAGGTGGTGCCAACAAAAATCCGTCAGCCAAAGATAAAAGATTTTCGTCCATTTATCATCTGTACACCGGATAATTATGACGCGACCAAATCTTTTTATTCTAGTCTTGGGTTTGAGACGTTATGGGATGATGGTAATAGCGCGTGTGAATTTGCCACTGGATTTGGAGATCAACGATTCTTAGTCACTTTGCACGACAATATTGAGCCGCCACAAAATGCGATGTTACATTTCTGGGTAGAAGATGCCCAGGCTTGGTATGACTATATGAATGTACTGAAGTTAAAAGACCATTATCCCAGCATCACAATGACAGCACCTGTCGTCACTGCGTGGGGGTGGCTCATTACTTATGTCGTTGACCCAGCAGGTATCAAATTGCATTTTGCTGAACCATACAGTGACAGTAATAAGCAGTTTTTTGGTCAGGCCCATTGGATGAAATAGATAAAATTTTATTTAGGGGATATTCATGGATTTGCAGCGCCATCATTTTTTTATACTGGTGAAGCAAGGGGTGAAGTGGCTGATTTTTAGTTGGAAATACACACCGGATTATTTTCAAGCCCCTTGGGCATTTCATGTTGGCCGTAATTCAAACAATATACTTAGAACCCCTCTACGTTGATATGCCACTGGAATCTTTCTCTGAAATTTTGAAAGATGTTAATAACGCGGATAGATTGTGAATTAAATATGGTCGCGAGCATCTTATGGCGCTAACGTTCAATGAAAATCAGCTTGGATTGTGCAAAGATTTTAGACCCAATATGCCATTAATTATTCGTTGGTGATTGGGAGATCTCGTTGGAAAATATAAAAACACTAACAATTTGCCCAACTGGATGCAGGGTATTTTGCCACTTTTTTAGTCTATTATGTGCGTGTACCCAGGATTTTCGTTGAAATTTTGTAGCGAACGCCTTTGTACCGGTTACCAAAATGCTAGATATAAAGACAAATAATTTTTATTATTATAACTATAGTAACTAATAAGGATAATAAATGGCAACTTCGACTAAATCTCAATACACGGATTTTACACGTGATGTTCTCGGTCGTTATATCTGTAATGGTCTTGATGAGGCGATGAACAGCACACCCGAGGTAAGTGATCGTGCAGATTCACGCGATTTTGATATTATCGTGATTGGTGGTGGCACCTTTGGTTCAGTGATCGCGCAGCAATTATTTGCCAATGATGGTCAAAAAAACCATCGCATTTTGGTGCTTGAAGGCGGGCCATTTTTTGTTCCTGAGCATAACCAGAATATGGCCGCTGGAATAGGGCATCCTGGTGACAAACTTAAAAACAAAGAACCACGATCAATTGCTAGCATGCGTGCGAATGGTCATAAGGATGGTGAGGCATATTCGGAAGTTTGGGGTCTGCCTTGGCATTCATCCACTGGCTTTACAGGCTTATCCTATAGTATTGGCGGGCGCTCAGTTCATTGGGGGGGGTGGTCGCCACGGCTGTTGGATGCAGAAATGCCAAGATCTGCATCGGGTATACCACATCGTTGGCCATCCTCTGTAGTGGACGATTTGCAAAACCAATATTTTGATGAGGCTGCTGAGCAAATTGGTGTGGAGGAGACTAATGATTTCATTTATGGTCCACTGCACGAAGCCATGCGCAAACAACTTGCCAAAGGTATTGATGAAAACAAGGTTGCAAATGCCATTCCCTTAGCAGAATTGCCAACGATATTAAAGTTACCGGCTGAAACCACTGCGGCACAAGAGGCATTGATGAAGTTAGAAGCACCACTCGCGGTGCAGAGCAAACCCCCTCACGCTGGTGTCTTTCCCACGAACAAATTCAGTGCCGTACCGCTGATCGTTAAGGCTGTTCGGGCAGCTTATAATGAATCAAACGACGATGATGTAAAGAAGCGGCTCATGCTTGTTCCAAAATGTCGGGTGAATCGCCTTGTGTATCAAGGTGGGCGAGTCACGGAGATATTTACCAATCAACGTGATAAACCCATTAAGGTTCCAGTTGGCGGTAAAGTTATTATTGCTTTAGGTACTATTGAAAGTATCCGCCTGGCTTTACTTTCATTTGAAGGTATGCAAAATTATGCCAACATCGGTAAGAATTTTATGGCTCATCTGCGATCAAATCTGGATTTTCGCATTCCCCGTGAAGCACTGGAGCCACAACTCTGTAAAAGTATCAAAGATTTACAATCATCAGCCTTGTTTGTCAAAGGTAGAATGACTCGATCTGATGGTTCTATCGGCCATTTTCACCAGCAAATTACTGCTTCTGGACTTGGTTTTTCAGATGCTAAGTCAGAAGCAGAATTGTTCAAAACCATACCGGATATTGATACTCTTGAGCTATTTAAAACAGTAGATGATGGCTCCGTTGTTATCACGGTTCGTGGTATTGGTGAAATGATTCCAGAGAATGCAAACAGTTATGTGCGGCTTGATAACGAATTGGACGAAAACAATGAACGGAGGGCATTTGTCTCTATCACGTCAAGTGCCCTTGACGATGAATTACATCAAGAAATGGACAAGAATGCACGTGATATTGTCAACGTTTTTGCCAATGGTAAACTTCATGAACACCCGACAAACCCGAGTCAAGATGTAGCTTTCAGGCACGATGGTTTAGGCTCAACTCACCATGAATGTAGTGGACTGGAGATGGGCGATGACCCTACTACCTCAGTGACCGACTCAAATGCACGATTTTGGCATGTTAATAATGCTTATGTTGTCGGGCCCTCACTCTTTCCGACTATTGGTTCTCCTAATCCCATGTTGACTGGCGTAGCGATGTGTCGCCGTTTAGCAGATCATTTAATTCCTCAGCCTGACCCACAGATTGTTGAGCCAGGTTTTACTTCTATGTTTGATGGAATTACGGCCAACCGTTGGCGTATGTCTAAAATTCAAAACCAAACTAATGATAATCCTGGTAATGGTATCATTGCCAGTGGAGCACTTGAGGTGGTTCCTGGGAATGATATTGGATTATTTTGGTATACCAAGCCAATGCCGGAAAATTACATTCTTAAGTTGGAATGGTTACGTTTTAAGCACGATGATAATTCTGGTATATTTGTTCGTTTTCCTCATCCCGACAGCAAAGGTTATGATAATACTGCTTATGTAGCTGTTAATTTTGGTTTCGAAATTCAAATAGATGAGTTAGGAAAACCCAGTGGTCTTCCAATACATACGACTGGAGCTATCTATAACGAGGTTAATCAGACGCTTACACAACAATCAGCTCAGCCAGCAGGGGTATGGAATGAGCTCGAAATACAGGTTGAGGGGCAAACTTACGTCGTTCTTCTCAATGGTGTGCAGGTCACGAGGTTCATTAATAGTCATTCTAGTCGTGGTACGACAACTGAGCAAAACTTTATAGGATTACAGACGTACCCTGGCTCTAGGATGGCATATAGAAACATTCGCTTTAAACCTTTATAAATGGCTAATGCAAAAAGTTAGCGTGTGATTCTAGTTAAACGAGAAGCCACAATCTGAAGTATTCGCATGGATAGTTGGATCTATAAGATAAGTTGGCGGAATGCTGGAAAGGGCCATGGATGGCCCCGGTAGGAACATCCTATGTCGTTAATTGTCTACGGGTGTTTGACGTTATGTTATGCGTTTTTGACGAGACAAGATTAATATCGCAAGCACAACCAGCAACAGGCCCAAAAAGTGGGTGACACCAAAGGCTTCATCCAGTACGTAAACCGCTAATAAGGCCGTGGTTGCAGGCCCAACAGCACCCATCAATGAGGCATTAGAAGCGCCGACTCGGGCGATACCGGCAGACATTAAATACGAGGGTAATACGGTTGAAAACACCGCGATTAACCCCGCATACGCCCACACTTGTATGGGTTGAGAAGGTATTGTGATGCCTTTGGTGACGCTATAATGCAGTAAAATAGCGAGGCTGGCCGCGCTCATGGCGATTGTGGTAAAACGCACGCTACCGACGCGTGGAATCAGTTTACCGCTTAAAATAATGAAGATTGCAAAACTCAACGCGCTGGCTAAGACCAATAAGCTGCCTTGATATAAACCATGGCCGGGTACAGCCGTACCTTCCAGCATAAACAGTAAGATCCCACAATAGCCTATGAATAACGCCATTATTTGCTGCCGGGTGATGCTTTCTTTTAAAAATATCACCGATAAAATGAGCACCATGCTGGGGTATAAATACAAAATCAAGCGTTCTAAGCTGGCATTAATGTATGTGAGCCCACTTAAATCTAAAAAAGACGCGACGTAATAACCGATGATGCCGACCCCAAAAATGCTTAAATTTTGCCCCAGACTTAAGCGTGTTTGTGTGTGTTTTAGGGCATACCATGTGCCAATGATGACATAGAAGGGTAAGGCAATACTCATGCGTAAGGCCATGAGTGTGACCACATCTACGCCATATTGATAGGCCAGTTTGATGAAAATACCTTTGAGTGAAAAGAGCATGGCACCGAGCACGACGCAGATTAGGCCAATCAACGTTGATTGGTCGGATTGGGGGGTGTTTGTCATGCGCTTCTCCAAACGTGTGGCAACCCAGGTTAACACACTTGTGCGAGCGGCACTTTAGAGCATGCCGGAGACAACCCAGATGACCACCAAGCCATATAATATGCGGGGCACCCAGTCGGCAATAAATTTATCATCAATGGCGATGGCGTCTGATTCTATGCGCACAAAGTGTTGAATCATGACATCGAGTGACCCGGCATGCTCGCCAGAATAGATAAATTGTCTCAACATCGGATCCATCATGGGCAGTTCGTCTAAGGCTTCGGAGAATGGTGCACCTTGTTCTAAGGCGATGCCTACGCGATCAATACAGCGCTGTATAATGCGGTTGTACACCAGTTGGCTGGCTTTGGGCCAGGCGCTGAACAGGGGCATGCCAGCGGATAATAACAAACCCAGTTGGGCAAAAAAATCGCGTAAAACTCGCCGAGGATACCATTGGCTAATGCCGGGTAGGGAGAGCTGCATTTGATCCAATATTGGTGAAAAATTTTTCAGCCAGCCAAAACGCAACCAACGCCCACTGCGCAAAATAGCCCATACAAGCAATATCATCCAGAGTAACACGCCGATGGTGTGTAATACGTAGTCACTGGTGGATAAGGTGCCGGCAATTAATTGTGGCAGGGGTTGTAAAAAAATCGCCACGACTAAGACCACCACGGGGTAGACCATTTGCGAACGCATTTGGCGTTTGGCCAACACTCTGGCGCTATAGTGCGTGGAGAGGTGTTCGTAGATTTGATCATAGCGGCCAGTGTCTTGTGCAACGGCCAGACAATCACGGTCAAACTCGGAGAATAAACCCGCCTGAAAACCGGATTTTTCCACACTCAGGCCTTTGTGTAAGCAGAGTAAGGCCCATTGTACGCGGGTCGCAATGGGTTCGTCCGGTTGCGCTTTCAGCATGTCAAACATTTGCTCGTGAGCGAAACCTGCACGGTCCATTTGGGCCAGTTGTTTGAACAACATGGCACGTTGTGATTCGGTTAATAAGTCATGCTTGGGGCGGATGGTTCGCATAAGCTTCCATGGATGTTATTTTGCTGGGTATTGGATAGAATATAGTTCTTTGTCGACGAGTCGCAAGGATTAGCCTATGTCCACATCTATCCCTACTCAGGCCGTTCAGGTCGGTCGCGTTACCCTGGGGGGAAGCGCGCCCATCGCAGTGCAGTCCATGACCAATACCGATACAGCGGACATTCACGCCACCACCGAACAAATTGTGGCGTTGGCTGAGGCGGGCTCTGAATTGGTGCGCATCACCGTCAACAACCAGGCCGCAGCACAAGCGGTTCCTGAGATTTATGCGCGTTTGCAGCAATTGGGGTGTGAGGTGCCGTTGATTGGGGATTTTCATTTTAATGGCCATAAACTCCTGGCGGATAACCCCGAATGCGCCCAATTACTGGATAAGTACCGGATTAATCCTGGCAATGTGGGGCGAGGCAAAAAACGGGATGAACAGTTTGCGCAGATGATTGAAATCGCTTGCCGATATGACAAACCGGTGCGTATCGGGGTGAATTGGGGCAGTTTAGATGCGGCGGTGCTGGCCCGTTTGATGGATGAAAATGCGGCCCAGGCCAACCCCCTGGATAATCAACAGGTGATGTATCAAGCCGTGATTACCTCCGCCTTAGACAGTGCGGCGGCAGCAGAAGCGCTGGGTTTGGCCAGTAATCGCATTGTTTTATCGTGCAAAATGAGCCGGGTGCAAGATTTGATTCAGGTTTACCAAACCTTGAGTACACGCTGTCATTATCCCTTGCATTTGGGTTTGACGGAAGCTGGGATGGGCTCTAAAGGTATTGTTTCGTCGACCGCCGCTTTGGCGGTGTTATTGCAACAGGGCATTGGGAATACGATCCGCATTTCATTAACCCCTGAACCGGGGGGGCCGCGCACTGAGGAAGTCCGGGTGGCACAAGAAATTCTCCAGTCGATGGGGTTCCGTGCGTTTACGCCGGCGGTGACCGCTTGCCCTGGCTGTGGTCGCACCACCAGCAGTTATTTTCAACAATTGGCACAAGACATTCAAGGGTATTTGCGCACGCAAATGCCACAGTGGCGCGGGCAATATCCTGGCGTAGAAAATTTAAAGGTGGCGGTTATGGGCTGCGTGGTGAATGGGCCGGGGGAAAGTAAACATGCGAATATCGGCATTAGTTTGCCTGGTACGGGTGAAAAACCAGTTGCACCAGTGTATGTGGATGGGGAAAAAACCGTGACCTTAAAAGGCCAACACATTGCCGAGGAGTTTCAGGCCATCGTCGATCATTACGTGGAGACACATTATCATGCTTGATATTTTTGCGGGTGTTTACTTGGTGTGGGGGGCTTTGCGCGGCTTGCGTCGTGCGTTTTACGAAGAGTTTTATGCGGTCGTTTCGCTACTGTTGGTGTTTTTCTTTAGCTGGTCTTTGTTCGGGATTGTGTTCCAAGTCATTCAACATATGACGTCTTTTTTACTGAGTTTTTGTTTGGTGGTGATCCTCTTTTTTCCCATCCGTTCATGGTTGCGTCAACGCTTTGAGAATCAGTTTGGACACATCCGCAGCCGCCTCGCGGGGATGTTCATGGGGACGTTGCGTGTGTCCATCATTTTATTAACCCTGATGACGTTAATTGTGTCGATTCCCTCGACGCAGGTGCAGCACTTTATTGTTGGGGAATCTGGCCTTGGTCACCAGCTTCAGCAACTGCATACGTGGTTAAAGCCGCAGCCACCTGCGGCGTTATAGCGCGTTATAACGAACAATTCCAAGCTTGTCTTTTCTGCTGAATGAGGTGGGATGCATTGGCGCGAGCAGCATTCCAAGCGCGCCAATCCTGCATGGAAGTTTTCCGTTGTAACTGATGCAGGGTATTGCAGCGTAATGGGTGATCCGATAACTGCGTCAAGACGGCGGGGATGGCATCCGCACTTAAGTAGGTCACGGCGTAATGCAGGTCGGTTTTGCCTGCGCTGGCATTGTATTGCACGATGAAGCGTTCCGGGTTGATCACATTTAACAGTGCGACCAAACAGACCGCGTACAAAATCGCAACTGGCACATAAGCCATGCGTTGTCGCATCAGCAGTATCGGTAAAGCGACCAACAAACCGATGAGCCACAACATAAAGACGCTGGTATAAAGGCGTAGCTCGGTCAAGCCGTAAGAGTGTGTATATAACACCATACGATAAATCGCCGAGGCTTCAATCAGTAACATCAGAAAAACCATGGTGCTCAGGGCCAGAAAAAAAGTCCAGTGCACGTTATTTTCATCGCTGGCTTGTTCGGGCGATAGATCGCGTTTCCATTCGAACCAATGCAGCACCAATAGCATGGGAATCACCAACATGGCCAGTAACACCAGCTCAAAAAATCCTTTGCGTGCATATTGGGCGTAAGTCAGGCCTTTTTGCAGTTGAATCAGTTCGTCACCGCCGAAAAAATAGCTAAATTGAATGGCCACATAACTGGCAAATAAAACGTTGACCATGATCAAAACCAGCATGACTTCCATGTGCGCAAAGGTGCGTTTGGGCAATAAATCAGGGAAATTGGCGTATTCGCCGGTTTGTGGGCGTCGGAATGCGGCCAAACACAGCATTAAACCGGCCACAAAATAGATCAACAACTGGCCTAAATCAGCCATGTCCCAACGCATCGTGTTCGACCAGGCTAGGCTAAAGCGTCGGTCCGATAGAGATAATAAACTGGCGAATACGAACACAATGGGTAAACCAATGAGCAGGCCACGTGCAAGCGATTTGGCCATGGTCAATTGGCCTTTGAGAGAGCCGGCGGCTTGTGTGGCGCGATGTGATTGCTGAAGGATGTAACCCAGTCCGGCCAAATGTCGGTGCAGAAATTCGATGCAGCCCAAACGCCATGGTTGGTTTTTGCGGCGCATAATCATTGCAACCACAGCCAACGCCAGTAAACCAAGTAAGCTTAATGCGTGTAATACCACAGAGTCATGCCAGAGTAAGGTCAGTGAGAAAAACAACATTAAGCCCATCTGGAAGGCATAAAACGGGCTCAAGGTTTGACCTTGGCGATGTTTGATCCAGGTTAATGCGAAGACCCCATATAAGGTCAGTAATAGCATATTTAAGCCCAAATCCGCCGAGCTCAATAACCCGGCACATAAGCCCCCGCCAATAACCGCTAACGCAATAATGTGCGTTGGTGTCAGCGCTTTTGATTCCATCAGAAAACCCTCTGTTTTGTTGAACATAGGGTTAAGCCTACCGGCACCGTGTGGCTATTTGATGGCGCAGTGATGTTGAGTTGTGATCATTGTGTGACGATTGTGTGCAATGGTTTGCCAGCCGAGCAAACAGCAGCATTTACACAGCCAAAATATTGGTTCTGGATTTGACCGTGTCTGCGTCGCGTGGAAAACAACGTTAGTTATGTGTTTGGAAGATTTTGAAGGCAAACCGTTAAAGACGTGGATTAAAAATCACGCATTAACCCTGGAAACCTGATTTTTAACGAACAAACGAATGTCTTGAAAATCATTTATCTGGGAATCGTCACCAAATTGTCCCAGCAACACGTGACCTTGCGTAACCCGAATGGTTTGGAAGGAGGAACCCTGGCGTATATGTCACCGGAACAAACGGGGCGTATGAATCGGAAGTTGGATTATCGTACCGATTATTATTCTTTGGGGCAACCCTGTATGAATTGTTCACCAGTGTGACGTAAAGATATTGATCATTAAATGCTGGTTTGAAAATTTTATAGTCCACGTCTAAGCTTATATAAAGAGATTGTGGTGGTATTATCTTCAGGTTAGATTATTTTCCAGTCTATTGTGGATGACTTTAAAATAAAGGTGGGCTAGGCCATGAAAAATGACAATATAATTCGATTAAAACCGATGTTATTATTCACCCTATTACTAACCTTATTGTCACTTGGTAATATTGCACGAGCAGATGTTGACCAAGGCCTTGTCTGGTTATCACAGCAAAACGAGACGATGGGTTTGGCGACACATTTTCAGCAACTTGCTGAGACTCTCAACGTAGTGAATTCATCAGCAGATAATGCGGCATTGAAAGACCGTGTTGTAACGGCTCTCACACAAATTGATAGCACCAAAACAGAATATTTAGCGCGACGTGTGATTGCAGGGGTCGTATCAAATCAGGATGTCACACCATTCCTAAGCATGTTAATCACCCGACAAAATAAGGATGGCGGATTTGGTGATGAGGGGTTGGGCAGTACGACCTTAAATACCGCGTACGTACTTCAATCAATCGCAAAAACCAATGTCCAAAATGCAGAGGTTGTTGGCCGTGGTATGCGTTATTTATTGGATCATCAACAAAGTGATGGTGGTTATCACAGTGGTGCAGGTTTTTCCCGTAGCAGCTTATATGTAACTGCAACAGTTATGCGCGCTTTAAGTGATTATCAAATCGAATTTAATGTAACGACAGCATTGGAGAGAGCGCATGAATTTTTGGCTACGCACACGCCGGGTGAAGACTTCGAAACGGCATTAACCCTGCTAGCCGCACTCCCACACACTACTGACTTAGCCCGTTTTAACAACCATATCAAAACGCTACAAAACAACCAACACAGTGAAGGCCACTGGAATCAAGATCCCTACACCACGGCATTGGCCATACAAGCCTTACGTTTGGTTGCAAGCCTACCAGATTTAGCCGCCTTACAAGGCCACATTGTTGATGCAGAACAGAAAACAGAGCTCATTGGTACCCGTATCCACGTGAGTAGTGGCAGCACGGTGCGTAATCAAGTCAGCAATGTTGCTGGAAATTTTGGCTTTCGCAACCTACCCGCACAAGATTATACCCTTGCTATCACGCACGAAGGTTACCAAACACAAACCACTCGTATCTCATTGCAGCGTGCACAAACGTTGGATTTAGGCACAATTCAGCTACTCAAAATAGCAACGGATGAGTCGCTTGGGCAAGCGGTGATTTTAGGCAACGTGACAGGCCCAAATGGTGAGAAACTGAGTAACGTACGTATTGCATTAGGTAATGGACAATCGGCCCAAACCGATGCTTCCGGTAACTATCGTATTGATCATGTTGCACCTGGTAGTCTTAGTATCGTCATCAGTAAACAGGGGTTTAACAGTGTTTTTGAAAACACCGTGGTACGAGCAAACGAAACATTGCGTTATACCATTCAACTTTCAGTCGGCCATAAAACTTTAATTGGCCTTTCGGGGCAAGTGCTTGACAAAACTACGCAACAAGCCCCAGACAATATTAGCCTTGTGTTAACGGGGGTAAACACGCTGACTCAAACGATTGCTAGTGGCGGGGCTTACCAAATTGACCAAAACCTCAACCCTGGCACAACAACCCTAACCGTGAGTGCAGATGGTTATCATACCATTCGTGTAGATATCATTTTGGAAGGTGCGAATGCCTACATCTTCTCGCCCTTGCTAATCCCCATTTCGGATAGCCCCACACCACCCGATCCAGAAGTACCAACGCCAGACCCTGATAACACGGCGGGTTTCAGTGGGCAAACGCTAGATGCGAACACACAACAACCGATCTCAAATGCCACCATCCAGTTAAGTAATGGTCAAACGACCCGTACGGACAGCAGCGGGCGTTTCACTGTGAAGGGTTTAAATGCGGGCCAGATCAGTGTCACCATTAGTCAGCAAGACTATCAAAGCCGTGTCGCGGCTCTAACCTTACAAAGCAGTCTCATGCTAGATCTTGGTGAGGTGTTACTTGCATCGACCAAACCGGCATTTGGTTTCACTGTTAACTTGGTTGACTCTAGCAGCAATCAAGCCTTGCAGGGCGTTAATATGACCATCACCAATCAGATTGATGATCAAAATATTAGTCTATTAAGCGACAGTGATGGAGTTATTCGCACCAGTCAGTTAACACAAGCCTTCAATACGTTAAATATCAGTTCGCCCGGTTATCTCGGTATCAGCTTGGATGTTTTCTTAACTGAGGCGAACAATGCGTTGGGGCAACTCCGCCTACGACGGGCATC
>Ga0256847_1000107_pt1 | contig 56902 bp, 46 predicted proteins | sample TeddybearmetaG_FD_189099 | JGI IMG/M metagenome (GOLD analysis project Ga0256847, IMG submission 189099) | Hydrothermal vent microbial communities from East Pacific Rise, Pacific Ocean - Teddybear | ecosystem: Environmental > Aquatic > Marine > Hydrothermal vents | place: Pacific Ocean: East... | reverse complement strand
TGTGGCTTTGTAATGTGTTCTTCTTTTATCTCTTCTGGTTCTTGAGATTTTTCTTTTAGGATGTGCCATTACTTATATTATTTGTCCGTTAATAATTTTTTTAAATCGTCCCAACGTGGATCTGTTGATTTCTCTTCAGTTTCGTTTTCCAACTTTGGGCTTAATTCTTCAAGTTTGTTGAGTATTTCACTTTGCAATGTACCATCTTCCACTCCTGGATGAATCCTTCGTGTAGGCATGGCCAATACTATAGATTCATAGATGAATTGTTGAATGTTTACCTCGTAGCTTCCATGGGGCAAAATTAAAAGGTCTTCGTTTTCATTATTGAATTCCGCTCCAAAATTTACCACAAAGTGATAGATTCCTTCCACCTCTTGATCATAAGGCTCGTTGGTCGTATCACAGTTAACGTTTACAGATCCTTCAAAAGAAAGTGAAAACTCAAGCATTGTATTTTTTTTGTTCAACAGTACATCGAGATGAAGGTTCGCTTCATTAAATTCGTCATACTCAAAATGCTCAAAGAACGTATTGTTTATTTCAAAATTGTAGGTGTGTTCTCCAACTTTTAATCCTACAAAAGGAATGGTAAATTCTTTCTGTTTCATCATAATCACACCAAAATTTATGCTACAGCCTTACGAATAAGGCGGCTGCAAAGATAAAAAATATTTTAATACATCAATTCGAATTATCAATTCTTTTTTGATGCCAATTTTTTGCGGTTTGTTTTTAACGGGTTTTCAGAAATCTCCTGGTACTCCATTCGCTTTTTATAAATGCTTATGGCCTGAAAAACCGCTTCTTTAAAGGATTCGGGGTTCGCCTTGTTCTTACCAGCAACATCAAAAGCGGTACCGTGATCTGGTGAGGTTCTAATTTTGTTAAGTCCTGCCGTATAATTTACGCCACTACCAAAGGCTAAAGTTTTAAATGGAATAAGGCCTTGATCATGATAAGAAGCAATAACGGCATCAAAATTTTTATAATTTCCGGAGCCAAAAAAGCTATCAGCAGCATAAGGCCCTAAGACCACTTTACCGTTATTTCTAATATTATCCAAGGCAGGGCGTAAAACGGTGTCGTCTTCATTCCCAATAACCCCGTTATCTCCATTGTGAGGATTAATTCCAAGTACGGCAATTTTTGGCCTCACAATGCCGAAATCTTCAATGAGCGTTCTATGGATAATCTTAATCTTTTTGTCAATAAGCTCTCTTGTAATCGTATTGGCGATGTCCTTAACCGCAACATGATCTGTTAGCAATCCTACTTTCAGTTTGTCGGAGATCATTAACATGAGGCTATCTCCCTCCAATTCTTTCGCCAAATAGTCTGTATGTCCTGGGAAATTAAAGCTCTCAGATTGTACATTGCTTTTATTAATAGGAGCGGTCACCAAAACATCAATTTCAGAGTTTTTTAAAGCTGAAACGGCAGATTCCAAAGATTTCACAGCATAAGCCCCCATTTCTGGGTCTTCAGTTCCGAAGGAAATGGTAAGCGGCTCTTTCCAGACATTGAAAACATTAATTTTCTTGTGAACTATTCCGCTCAGGCTATCAATCCCGTGCAAGTTCATGTCAAGTTCGTAAGTTTTATTGAAAAAAGACATGCTTTTAACTGAAGCGAAAATTACCGGAGTACAAAAATCCAGCATTCGCTGGTCTTCAAAGGTTTTCAAAACCACCTCACTGCCAATCCCATTTAAATCTCCAATCGAAATTCCAACTACAATTTTTTCGTTTTTACTCATCCGCGAACTACTGCTATTATTATTGCTATTTTTGTACTACAAATGTAACTAATTGAATTCATGTTTACAGGTATTATAGAGACTATTGGAGAAATTGCCGCGCTGGAAAGGGAAAAGAAAAACCTACACCTAACCGTAAAAAGTAATCTCACACCAGAACTAAAGATCGACCAAAGTGTAGCTCACAACGGAGTATGTTTAACAGTTGTTGCATTAGACAACGAATCCTATACAGTGACCGCCATTGACGAAACACTTAACAAAACCAATTTGGGTGAATTAAAAACTGGTGATGCTGTAAATTTAGAGCGCGCCATGCAATTGGGAGCACGTTTGGACGGACATTTAGTCCAAGGGCATGTAGACCAGAAAGGGGTTTGTACCAACATTGCTGAAATGGACGGTAGCTGGGTATTCTCCTTTCATTATGAAGACTCGCTTGGAAATGTAACTATAGAAAAAGGATCTATCACGATAAATGGTGTTAGTCTCACTGTCATCAATTCAGAAAAAAGCGCATTCAGTGTTGCCATTATTCCATTTACGTATGAGCACACTAATTTTAAGAGCCTAGTTAAAGGTTCAACTGTAAATCTTGAATTCGATGTTGTAGGAAAATACTTAAAACGGCTTAGTCAAGGATGCTTTTAGCCTTTTTTCTTCTTAAGATTACGTAACCACCATAGATCAATCCTGCCAAAATTAACAACAAAATATTGCTATCAATAAACATTTCAGGAGGTGTTCTTTGGGGTGGAGGGGGTGGACCTGAGTCAGCAGAAGTGGACTGACCAAGCATAATGGCACCATTCAAAAAAGAAAGTGCAAGGGTTAATATAGTCACGATTTGGGGTCGCATAGACATCGGCTAAAGTAATAATTTTTTTTAAACAAGCAAGAAAAAATCAAGTTATCCAGATTTTACTAACAATAAATTCCTGATAACTTGACTCTTACCTATATATATATATTTAAATTCACTCCAGCAACCCTACCCTACGTTTGCAAGGCAATTAAGTCATTAAAGCTCAATTTAATTTGACTATCCCTCCATCGACACGAATCTATTTAATTGTCAATCAACTTATTAAACCATCCGCTGAAAGAAATAAAAAGAACATACAACGCTTAAAAAATAGTCTTCATTTGGTATCTATTTGATCAACTCAAAATAAATTTCTCGCTCAAGCAAAAAATATATCTCCAGCTCGAAAAAAAATATTAAAAACCAAAATAAAGCATTTCAAAAACTAGTGGTCCCACTTGGGCTCGAACCAAGGACCCTCTGATTATGAGTCAGATGCTCTAACCAGCTGAGCTATGGGACCAAAAACAGTTTGCAAAGGTATAATACTTTGGATTTCTGGCAAAACTATTTTTCATTAATCTCTTGGCATAGCTCAATCAGCACGCCATGGGCAGATTTTGGATGTAAAAACGCTACCCATTTATTATCGGCTCCTCGCTTTGGTTCTTCATTAAGCAAAACAAATCCCTCTTCCTTAAGTCGTTGCAATTCTGAACGTATGTCGTCCACAGCGAAGGCAATGTGATGCATTCCTTCTCCTTTTTTAGCAATAAATCTGGCAATAGGGCTATTATCGTTGGTTGCTTGCAGCAGCTCAATTTTACTTTCACCACATTTAAAAAAGGAAGTGCTTACTCCTTCGCTTTCTACTACTTCCGTCTTATAATGCTTAACGCCAAATAATTGTTCGTATACCTCATTCGCGGCCTCTAGGTCCTTTACGGCTATGCCGATGTGTTCTATTTTGTTCATGATTTGTAGAGATTCACCAAAACGCCTTGGTATTCTTCTTGTTGTTGTTTTCAAAAGTAGTAAACCTAAACGAATCCTTTTCAGCTCTATACCATTAATTGTAGTATTTTTGCAGCATGATAGAAAGTAATAGACAGAAAAAAATTGCTGGGGTTTTACAAAAAGACCTGGCATCTATTTTACAAAATATGTTGCGAGAAGCGGGACAATTAGGAATCATTATTTCAGTTTCCAAAGTTACAGTGACCGTGGACCTTTCTCTTGCAAAGGTTTATACTAGTGTGTTTCCACCAGATAAGGCAGCCGCAATAGTGACAGAGCTCAATGTCGTAAAGCCAAAGATTAAACATCAAATAGCTTTGCTTACCAAAAACCAATTGAGAAAAATGCCAGATCTTCAATTTTACAATGACGATTCGTTAGAATATATTAATGGTATTGAAAAGGCCGTGAAAGGTTCTGAAGACCCTCTAAAAAACCCAGACCTTCTCTCGAAGCGGAAAAAGAATTAGCAGTTGAGGTTTCCCCTTTACATCGCAAAGCGGTATTTGTTTTCTAAAAGCAACAAAAATGCTGTAAATATTATCTCTCGAATTGCGGTAGTCGCAGTAATTATAGGTTCCATGGCCCTGTTTATTGTATTATCAGGTTTTGCTGGGTTGAAAGATTTTGCGCTTCAGTTTACCAATGTTTTTGACAGTGATATAAAGATAACACCCGCCACTGGAAAAACGCTTACCATTTCACCAGAGCTGTATAAAAAACTACAAAATGTTGCAGGAATTGAGGCCTTTTCAGAGATTGTTGAGGAGCGCGTTTTTCTTCAATATAAAGGAAAAAGCAACATTGCCTATATCAAAGGAGTAGATGAAAATTATCCAAAAATAACTCCAGTTGACAGCTTGCTCTTCACAGGAGATTGGATGCAACCCAATTTGGACGAAGTAGTTACTGGTTTCGGCATTACTAACAAACTTTCGATGCCTCCCCGAGATTATGGAAACTTACTAGAAATATATGTACCCAAGCCAGGAACCGGGCAAATAAACCTTCTTGATCCATCATCAGTTTTTACAAAACGAAAGGTGGTGGCCTCTGGTGTTTATGAAATTAACGAGGAATTAAACAGTAAGTATGTTTTTTCTGAAATATCCTTAGCTAGGGATTTACTGGGGTTAGATGCTACCACGGTTTCGGCGATTGAATTTAAACTAAGCCCGAACGCTTCCGAAGAAGAAACGATTCTCAAACTAAGCAATCTCTTTTCCGAAGAAATTATTATTAAAAATCGTATTCAGCAAAACGATGCCTTGTACAAAATGCTGAATTCTGAAAACCTCTTTACCTATTTATTTGTTAGTTTGATTGCAGCCATTGCTATTTTTAATCTAGCAGGTACCATTATTATGGTCATTCTTGAAAAACGAAGTAATATTCGGACGCTCTATTTTATGGGGTTGACTATTTCTGAAATTCGAAAAATATTTTTTTACAACGGAATGCTCATGACCCTTATAGGGGTATCTATCGGACTTCTTTTAGGATCTATAACGGTGCTGCTTCAAATGAAATTTGGCTTTGTCCCTATTACTCCTTCCCTGCCCTATCCCGTAAAGTTCAAGCTGCTTAATTTGATCATTGTATTTGTGACTATTTGTGGGCTAGGTTGGTTTGCATCTAAAATGGCTTCACTGCGCGTTACAGAGCGATTACTTGCGTAGAATAAGTTTACTAAGCAAATTCAAAATCTCCAAATTTATTCATGACGGCATCGAAGGCTGCAAAGACTGCAGCAGAATCGTCACTAGTAACCATTTTCATGCGGTGTTGCTTAAAATCGGGTATGCCTTTAAAGTAATTGGTATAATGCCGGCGGGTTTCAAAAACTCCGAGTTTTTCACCCTTCCAGTCGATGGCCATTTGTAAATGTCTTCGGGCAGCTTCAACACGATCGGCCATATTGGGTGGTGCACAATGTTGTCCTGTTTCAAAATAATGTTTTACCTCTTTAAAAAACCAAGGATACCCAATACTTGCACGACCAATCATAGCTCCGTCCAACCCATACTTGTCGCGCATTTCCATGGCTTTTTCAGGAGTATCTACATCGCCGTTTCCAAAAACCGGAATATGCATTCGGGGGTTATTCTTCACTGCTGCGATTGGAGCCCAATCTGCGTCTCCCTTGTACATTTGAGCTCTGGTCCGTCCATGAATTGAAATTGCTTTACAGCCTACGTCTTGAAGCCTTTCTGCCACTTCCTCAATCATAATTGAATCGTGATCCCAACCCAAACGCGTTTTAACCGTTACCGGCAATTTGGTATGTTTAACCATGGCCCCTGTTAAAGAAACCATCAAATCAATATCTTTTAAAATTCCAGCTCCAGCCCCTTTGCTCACCACTTTTTTAACAGGGCAACCAAAATTAATGTCAATTATATCGGGTCCACTAGCCTCCACAATCTCAACGCTTCGAAGCATAGATTCTAGAACCGCACCAAAGATTTGAATTCCGACAGGGCGCTCTTTTTCATAGATATCGAGCTTCATTACACTTTTGGCAGCATCTCGAATAAGGCCTTCGCTCGAAATAAATTCAGTGTATACAACATCGGCACCCTGCTCCTTGCAGAGCGCACGGAAAGGAGGGTCACTTACGTCCTCCATAGGAGCAAGTAACAAAGGGAATTCACCCACATCTATGTCGCCAATTTTCGCCATCTAGCTGCAAAAATAGTCAATTTATTGTGGTTCTAAAGCGAGAATATGTTTTGGTAAGCCATTCTTTTTGCAATCGTTCCCCTTCTTTAGAGTTTCCTCATTTATTTAGTTTGTATACTTACTTTACCACAATTAAGAATGGTGGAAATCCCTAAGTAAGATTTGTGATTTAAGTTTCATTATTTCGACAACCAATCGCTGTCTTCAAAGGCGTTTTTGGATAAGTAATTGTCTTAATTCTTTGCTGATTTATCAATTATTAAGACAAATATTCGATGAACGGCTCCATTGGGACAAAAAGCAATCAAATTAAGCTATATTTGCATTCAATTTTTGAAGGAAGAAGTTTGCTATGAAGAACATCCGCAATTTTTGCATTATCGCACACATTGACCACGGTAAAAGCACCTTGGCGGATCGTCTATTGGGCTTCACCGGTGCGGTGACCGAAAGAGAAGAACAAGCACAATTGCTAGACAATATGGACTTGGAGCGTGAGCGCGGTATTACCATTAAGAGTCATGCCATACAAATGGAATATACGCATGAAGGTGTGGATTATATCCTTAATTTAATTGACACTCCAGGACACGTGGATTTCTCCTATGAAGTTTCCAGATCCATTGCAGCCTGTGAAGGCGCCCTATTAGTTGTAGATGCAGCACAAAGCATTCAAGCACAAACCATTTCCAATTTATACTTAGCACTAGAAAACGATTTGGAAATCATTCCCATATTAAATAAAATAGATCTTCCTTCAGCGAGTCCTGAGGAGGTTACCGACGACATCGTTGATCTCTTAGGTTGTGATCGTGAAGAAATTATTCCTGCCAGTGCGAAAACGGGTGTTGGAATTGAAGAAATTCTTACAGCAATTATAGAGCGTGTTCCTGCTCCCAAAGGAAACCCAGATGAATCACTTCAGGCCTTGATTTTTGATTCGGTATATAATTCATTCAGAGGTGTAGAGACCTATTTTAGAGTGCTTAATGGCGAAATTAGAAAAGGACAGTCCATTAAATTTATGGCTACTGGTAAAAATTATTTTGCCGATGAGGTGGGTACCTTACACTTGACGCAAACGCCTAGGTCTGTTATAAAAACAGGTGATGTAGGTTATCTTATTACTGGTATTAAAGAAGCAAAAGAGGTAAAGGTGGGTGATACTATTACAGACGCCAAATCACCAACAACTAATATGATTGAAGGGTTTGAAGATGTAAAACCCATGGTTTTTGCTGGTATTTATCCCGTAGATACCGAAGATTATGAGGAGCTTCGCGCTTCCATGGAGAAGCTACAGTTGAACGACGCTTCATTGGTATTCATTCCAGAGAGTAGTATGGCGCTTGGATTTGGTTTCCGTTGTGGTTTCCTAGGAATGCTGCATTTGGAAATAATTCAAGAGCGTTTAGAGCGCGAATTTGATATGACTGTTATCACTACGGTGCCTAACGTATCTTATCATGCTTTTAGTAATTCTGCTCCAGACGAACTCATATTGGTTAACAATCCATCCGATTTACCCGATCCATCCAAACTCAACAGAATGGAGGAACCCTATATAAAAGCGACCATTATTACAAAATCCGATTTCGTTGGACCGGTAATGTCTCTGTGTATTGAAAAGCGGGGCCAAATTACCACTCAAACCTATCTAACTACAGAGCGTGTTGAATTGTGCTTTGATATGCCATTGGCAGAAATTGTATTCGATTTTTATGATCGTTTGAAAACCGTGTCCAAAGGATATGCCTCTTTCGATTATAGCCCGATTGGTATGCGAGAGTCAAAATTGGTAAAAGTAGATGTGCTCTTAAACGGAAACATCGTTGATGCTCTTTCTGCACTACTTCATAAAGACAACGCCTACGACATTGGTAAAAAGATGTGTGAAAAGCTACGTCAGCTTATCCCCAGACAACAGTTTGATATTCCAATTCAGGCAGCGATTGGGGCAAAAATTATTTCTCGTGAAACGGTAAAAGCGCTACGTAAAGACGTTACAGCGAAATGTTACGGTGGTGATATTTCCAGAAAACGGAAGCTTTTGGAAAAACAGAAAAAAGGGAAAAAACGAATGCGTCAAGTGGGTAATGTTGAAATTCCACAGGAAGCATTTATGGCGGTTCTAAAATTGAACGATTAAGCTTCTAAAAAATTAATTATTAAAAACCCGAGGAAATATCACTTCGGGTTTTTTGTGTCCCGATCTCTGGTTTCCAGGATTATATTGTTATTCGTCTTCTATTTCTCGCAACTCGTCCCTTTGTTTTGTATTTGTCCCGTTTTTTAAAATTATTTGTGCAACCACTAAAACTCAAAACATGAAAAAGCGAATTAAAGTTGCAATTCTATGTGCTCTATAGTTTGGTTCGGCTCCTAACGGTTTTGCACAAAAGAAGAATCCAAGGTTAGCAAGCGGTAAGAATCTTCACACTACTCTTTTGACCATGTTTCAAAAGGCTAATGATCCCAAAGCCTCTTCTATGACTTGTGACCCGAGCAGTCTGCTAAAATCCATCCCACGAAATAAGTTGGTTGCCTCAAAAGAAAATCTTGCCAAAGAAATAGGCAAGATAATGGATCGTTTAACTGTTCCAGGTTCGTTGCGAAATAAGGCAAATGTATTTGATGCCATGGAATACTTCAATCAGGTTACTAATATGACCGGCTATGTATTCAAAATTGAAAAAGAGGACTATGGACAAGTGCCTCCGTCTAGACGCAAAATAATTCAGGCCTATTATTTTAGACTAAAACGAGCTCAAAAGAATGGGTTTAACTTAAAAAAGATTTCTTTTAAACACAAGAAGTGCAAAGTCACCGTAGCTACAAACTTAAAGGTGATAAAATGGAAAAGAGGATATAAAAAGAATGATTTTGTCATGGGAATGGAATGGAAGATCACCGCCGAAGTTACCATAGACTGTCCCTGTATAAAAAACAGTAATCAGGAGGTTAAAAAGGCATCATACACCTATAGCGCTAAAACAGATGGCCCTATGCGATTTAATGAACGGGATATAAATCATAAGGAGATCGTTAGGTATGGCTTAAGATTCGGAAAGGTTCTTGCGCCTACTTTAGTCCTGTCTGAGTTGAAGTGCTGTCCAAAAAAAATCAAACCCTCCTAAAGATGGCAGTTTTATTGCTCCCGATGAAGCTATTAATAACGAAAACAACTTTATTGACACCACCTTTGGGATAAGCTTTGGGAAGGACGAAGAAACCGAGATGATTGGCGCTGCAGGTGTTTTGTTCAATGTGGCTACACTAGCGAATAACCTACTTTATATAGGGCCGAAAGCAACGGTGAACACGACTTCCCTAAACGGTAACGAAATAAAAGCCACCAAGGTGCTAATCGGGCCTACGGTAGAATATCAAATTCCTGTTGGCAACAACAAAACTAGGGTCCTTACTGGTATAAATACAGGCTATTTATTTGGAAATATAGACATCTTTGGATTTAAGCAAACAACGTCTGGGTTTGCCGCAAATGCCTATGGCGGTGTTGAAATAGGCCTCGGCAAACATATAGCATTGGGTGTAATCCTGAATCTATTTGAATACAATAACACGACTTTTAAAGCGGAAGAGGGGAATGTAAGTAACACGACTAGCAATACGGTCTTTGTAACAGATAGACCCGCTATTTTAATTGGGGTTCGAATAGATTTGAATAAAAAGTAGCGTGCTATAAGAACATGAAATTTTCAAGTTCGTATCACCCACCACAAGTAGTCCCTTCGGCTCTTAAATCGTCAAGGTACAAATCGTAATCGGTCCCGGTATCTTGCCCATTTACAGAGGCATTTCCATTGCTTTCCCGACACAATTCAAAGGATGGGGTTAGTTCACTGCGGCACGTAGAGCAGGTTTTGTCATCGTCTTTTTTACAAGAAAACAAACAGGTTGTACAAACAAGACATAGTGCTAAAATAGTAGGTTTCATCAATCTAAATTTATCATTATTCACTCAATAGTAAGGTTTTGTCTTCGATAAGCCTTCCTAAATAAACGAGCTTGGTTCCTTTTTGAATGACCTCAGCAACTTCTTTATTCTTGGATGAAATAATATGAAAATCATTGCTCTCATCTCTTAAAAACAAGGGAATGCTCATTTTATTTTTATCCGTATAATCTATAATACGATTATAATGCTCTTTATCGACAATGTCAATCTCCAATATGGATGGATATTGATTGGCCACCTTACTTACGGAAGCGAAGTCGTCCACATGTGAAAACAGTCCTTGTTCGTGATTATTGTTCGAATCCTTGATTTCTTCTGAAGTAATTAACCGAAACGCACCATTTTCGCCAAATTGCTTAGCAAATTTATTGATCGCGTATTTGTTAATGTCAGCATTTCCTGTAAGCGACATTAGATAACCTATATCGCTTAATTCAATGTTATCCGTTAGATTGTCTGAATATATATTTACTGAAAAAGCTTCGACACCCATATCCTTCGCTTTTTGAATATTAATTTCGTTGCTATCAATAAGCACTACATGTCTTCCATTTTTACTCAAATACTCCGCTATTAATCTTGGAAATTTCGACGCTCCAATAAAAAGAATTCCTTCTGACTTTTTCAGAAAAACGCCTACAATTTTTGCAAAAAAGCGGGCTGTTGTAGCGTTTAAAAGTACGGTAGCAAGCACCAATGCAAATACCAGCGGTGTAATATATTCGGCCCCTGGAACACCTTTTAACGCCAGTTTGGTTCCGAAGAGAGAGGCAATACCTGCCGCTACAATACCGCGAGGCCCCACCCAACTTATAAACAGTTTTTCATTCAGCTTGAGGCTTGACTTATTCGTACTTAAAAAGACACCCAGTGGACGAATAATAAAAATTACAATGGCAAATAACGCAGCGGTTTTCCAACTATAAATCAGCAGTAGATCGTCCATGTTTATATTGGCAGACAATAGAATGAACAAAATCGAAATTAACAAAACACTTAAGGATTCTTTAAAATATAGCAGCTCCTTTAAGTAGCCAGAATTCGTGTTTCCCAAAACCATTCCCATCACTACGACCGCTAATAATCCCGATTCGTGGGCAAAAGCATCGGACAGCACAAAAACGCCCAATACAGAGGCAAGTGCAAATACGTTTAGTAAATAGTGAGGTATCCACTTGCGAACAATTAAAAAATTGAGGGCATGAGCAAAGGTGAAACCAAAAGTAGAACCGAACAGTACAATTTTACCAAATTCAATAAGCGCTGTTTTTGTAAACTCTCCTCCGGCATCTACGCTAATAAACTCAAACACCAAAACCGCAACCAAGGCACCTATAGGGTCTATCAGAATTCCTTCCCATTTTAGTACGGCAGAAACATCTGTTTTAAGCGGGATATTTCGCAAAATTGGGGTTATAACTGTTGGGCCTGTAACAATGATCAATGCAGAAAATAAAAACGAAATATCCCAACTCAAATTGAATACATAATGTGCGGCTACAGCTGCTCCCAAGAAAGTGACGAGCGAACCTAAGGTTATCAGCTTCGTAATTACAGGGCCTACATTTTTAATTTCTGAAAGCTTGAGGGTTAATCCTCCTTCGAATAAAATAATGCTAATGGCCAACGATACAAAATAGAACAGCCCTTCTCCTGCGAAAAGGCCTTTCTCTCCATCCCAAATAGGTTCAATCCACTTGGCTCCATCCTCACTGAGAAATTCGGCAGCAAAAGGGCCCACCAAAAGACCAATTAAAATAAGCGGCAAAATAGCTGGGATCTTGAGTTTCCAAGCCACCCATTGTGCTAAAATTCCTAATATAATAATCCCCGCAAGTTCTAACAAAGTTTGGTTATTTAAATATTTTTAAAAATAATAAGAAACCGTAAGGTAAGCGTTAATAATCTTCTAAATTTTAAGGGGCGACTTAATAAGTTGAAAGAAAAAAAGGCCTCTTTTCACTTATTCTCTTTTCTGTAACTCTTTAATTACATGACCTTAGGGTTTTCTAAATTGAAAATGAGAAAGGATTATATTTTTTAGAGGATTTCGTTTTTATAAAATAGCGTATATTAAAACCCGTATTTGACCAATCCATATGAGCCTTGACACTAATAACCATATCCCTGCCAGTGGATTTAAAGGACTGAAAGAAAATTGGCGTAATGACCTTTCAGCAGCTATAAGTGTCTCACTCGTAGCCCTACCCTTAGCATTAGGAATCGCTGTTGCATCGGAGGTATCACCCATGGCTGGTGTGCTCTCTGCAGTTATTGGCGGCGTGGTAACCACATTTTTTCGTGGTGGGCATTTGGCAATTAATGGCCCAGCTGCTGGTTTGATTGCAGTAATCTTAGGAGGTCTTGTCGCACTTGACGGAAATATCAATTACGTTTTAGCAGCAATAGTAGTATCAGGTGCCATTCAAACCGCTATGGGGTTTCTTAAAATGGGGCGCTTTGCCAAATTATTACCCTCTTCCGTACTGCATGGTATTTTGGCCGCAATAGGGGTTATTATTTTTTCAAAACAAGCCCACTACGCCCTTGGAACCAGTTCCGACGCCGACACCACAATCGGAACTCTCTTCGATATTTTTTACAAAATTCCTGAATTGAATCCCTTTGTTTTCTCGGTTGCGTTGGTCGGTATTTTAGTTCTTGTTTTCTATAAAAAAATAAAACATAAATTCATCCGAATTATTCCTGCTCCTATGTGGGTATTACTCCTAGCCTTACCTCTGGTTTTCGGGTTTGATTTTTTCACCGAACATAGCATCTCGTTCTTTGGAAGTAGTTATGACGTGGGGCCAAAATTACTAATTGACATTCCTAAAAACCCCCTGGATAGTATTATGCATCCCGACTTTGGCATGATTGGGACCATGGCTTTTTGGCTAACGGTTTTATCTATCACGATGATTGCTTCGGTGGAGACTCTAGCTAGTGCCCGCGCGGTTGATAAATTAGATCCGTATAAACGCACCACCAATTTGAATAAAGATTTAATTGGAGTAGGGCTTAGTACAATGATTTCTGGAGCCTTAGGCGGGCTTCCTATCATTACTGTGATTGTTCGAAGTACAGTGAACGTAAATAGTAATGCGAAGACTCGATGGTCCAATCTCTACCACGGAATATTTCTAATCCTTTTTGTCCTTATTTTAGCACCCGTTTTAAGAAGTGTCCCCTTAGCTGCTCTGGCTGCAATATTAGTACATACCGGGTTCAAATTGGCATCACCCAAAGTGTTCAAGCATGCCTACGATCAAGGTGTAGAACAACTTTTATTTCTTTGTGCCACCCTAATTATTACCCTATTTACAGATTTACTTTACGGAATCGTAGGCGGAATATTAGTCACGCTTGTTTTGCATATGTTATTGGCAAAAGTAGGCTTCATGCGTTTCTTTAAAATGATTTATAAATCGGGATCCAAAGTGTACCATTTAAAAAATGACACCTACGATGTTAAGTTAAAAGGGGTTGCCAATTTCTTATATGCATTGCAATTGGATAAATTGCTAGAAGAGATTCCTAGCGGGTCTACCGTACGTGTTGATATGTCCCAAACACGTCTTGTGGATCTATCCATCATGGAAAACATCATTGAATTCAAGCGTATACATGATAATAATGGTGGAAATGTAAAACTAATTGGATTGGACAATCATGTTGCTTCAACTAGTCATAATAGAGCCTTAAAAATTGTAACGGGACGTGTCAAAAAACGAATTACACAACGTCAAATACGTTTACAAAAAACCGCCATTGCCAACGGCTGGTCCTTCGAGCGTGAGGTAGATTGGAACACTTCCTATTTAAGGAATTTTCGATTTTTCAATTCGCGTCCCATTGAAATGAAGAGCAATTCGCTTCAAGGATTAGACGCAAAAAATAATGCGCATTGGGAAATTGCCGACATTGTGTTTGACGAGGGAGCAATGCTTGCCCTAGAAGTATATCAAACCACCGTTCAAATAGTTCGACTCCCTTCACCAATCCCTCGATTTATCATAGATAAGGAAGGCCTTTTTGATAAAATATTTGATCGTGTCAAAGTTTTTTCTGGGGCCAAAGGAGATATTAATTTCGTCAAATACACTGGGTTTTCCAATAAGTTTCAATTGAGTGGTGAAGATGAAGGGGCTATAAGATCCTTTTTTACCGATGACCTAATTCGTTTTCTGGAAAATAATGAAATTCATCATATCGAAAGTAATGGGGAGGCCCTGATGATATTTAAGTACCTTCATATTGCCCGCACCGATGAGGTGAAAAATATGCTTACTTTTTCGTGTAATTTGTTAGAGCATATGGATTTAAAGGATAGTTCCAAAATCACACGGTGATTCATTCAAACTTCTAGGGAACAAAGGTTTTTTGGTAAATAACTCCTAATTTATGTTAAAAAACACTGATAATTAGACAATTACGTATTTCTACGTATTAGTTTATACTTCTCTTATACATATCTTTACCGCCCTCCCCGCAAAAATCTCACAGAATGAAAACACTAGGTATAGCTGCCATGCTTCTATTTGGCTGTACTCTATACGGACAAGTAGGTATTGGCACAACGACACCCAATCCTTCATCTATAGTAGACATAACATCAAGCACTGGAGGAATTCTACTCCCAAGAATGCTTCAATCTCAACGGGATGCAATCCCCTTGCCAGCCACTGGTCTTTTAATTTATCAAACCGACGGAGCTTCTGGTTTTTATAGTTATAGCGGGGCCGTGTGGGTTCCATTGGCATCTGCAGGAGCTGGTGGCGAGTTTCAAAGCGTCTCAGGAGTAGTATTTAACACAACGGCCATCGCCACCGATGATTTTGTATTTGGAAGCAACCAATTGGATGATAACATCACTAGCAATGCAGATAATGCACGCCTTTTTTTCGATAAAAGCAAGGGAGCCTTTCGTGCTGGAGATGTAAGTAATGCGCAATGGGACAATACCAACGTTGGAACTGGCTCATTTGCTACTGGTAGTAATACCACAGCTTCGGGCGTTTCCTCGACCGCATTGGGAAGCGGTTCAAGTGCCTCAGGATCAAACGCTACAGCATTGGGTAATTCGACCACAGCATCAGGTGCGTTCTCATCGGCTTTTGGAAACGCTACTCGTTCAACCGGGTTTGGCGCTACTTCTATGGGTGTTCTAACTACGGCCTCAGGAGATGTTTCCTTTACCTCTGGTAGCCAAACTAACGCTTCTGGTGGGTTTTCTATGGCGACTGGGTTTTCTACTAGCGCCTCAGGAGTTTCTTCCTCAGCCTTTGGAAATGTGACGACCGCTTCCGGGGCTTCGTCTACCGCCATGGGGTGGGCAACGGATGCTCCATCGTTTGCAGAGGTAGTTATTGGTTTAAATTCTGAAATCTATACTCCCACAAGCACTAACTCTTACAGCGCCAATGACCGGATTTTTTCTATTGGAAATGGTTCTAGCCTTTTGGGACGTAGCAACGCTTTTACTGTTTTGAAAAATGGAAATATTGGTGTGGGAACCTCCACTCCTACTCAAGCCAAATTGGTCGTGAGTGGTTCCACAAACACAAACAATGGTTCCTTTGCATTTTATGCAGAAAACGGAGGCGCTCCTCTGAGTGGTTCTGGGTTTGGATCTGGCAATTTCTCCATTTATGCTAGCGATCGGATAGGCGCTAGTGAGTTTAACGCTTTTAGCGACGCGCGCATTAAAATAATATCAGGCATTAGTAATGCTCAAGCAGATCTTGAAACACTCTCAAAAATAGAAATCACGAATTATCGCTTAAAGGATCAACGGTCCTTGGGTAATAAAACCTATAAAAAGGTAATTGCTCAACAGGTTAAAGAGGTTTATCCGCGTGCTGTAACCTCCAATGTTATAGAGGTAATTCCCAACATCTATAGTATTTCTGAAGTCCATAATGGTTGGATTGCAATAGCTACTTCAGAAGTGAAAAAGGGAGATCAAGTTAAACTCATTTTTAGTGCCTCGGAAGCATTGGTTGAGGTCTTGGATGTTTCAGAAGGAAAAATAAAAGTTGACACCAATAAAGAAGGCGTTGTATTTGTTTACGGAACACAGGTAAATGATTTTCACACGGTTGATTATGAAGCCATCTCGATGCTTAATGTTAGTGCAACTCAGGCTTTACTAAAACGCATAGAAACCCTTGAAAAAGACAACGCTCAAATTCGCCAAGATTACCAAGGTTTAGAAGCACGTTTGGAAACCATCGAAGCCTTGTTCACTCCTGTTTTCCCATCGTCCAAAAAAGTGACCGTTCAAAAAAATGACCCCAACACCTAACGCCCAGTCTATTTGGACCGTTCCGAATACAGTCTTTTTTCTTAATAATCCCTTAACATACCTCTGCATTTACAACACTTTTAGTATTTTGCGCCTCCTATGCAGCTCTACCCTATTGAAGCCGGTAATTTTAAGTTGGATGGCGGCGCCATGTTCGGAGTCGTCCCCAAGTCCCTTTGGACTCGAACCAATCCGGCAGACTCTAATAATATGATAGACATTGCCGCTCGTTGCTTACTTATTGAAAGCGGAGACAGGCTTACCTTAATCGATACTGGAATGGGGAACAAACAGAGCGAGAAGTTTTTTGGTTATTACGATCGTTGGGGCGATTACAATATGGACGAATCATTAAAAAAGCAGGGATTTCACCGAGACGATATCACCGATGTTTTTATGACCCATTTACACTTTGATCATTGTGGTGGATCTGTTCAGTGGAATAAGGACCGCACCGGATATGAACCTGCTTTCAAAAATGCCGCTTTTTGGACTAATGAACGTCATTGGAATTGGGCAACCCAACCCAACCGTCGTGAAAAAGCCTCTTTTCTCAAAGAAAACTTGATGCCCATGCAGGAAAGTGGTCAACTAAAATATGTCGCTAACCCTGTTATGGACTATTCCGAAGCAAAAGAGTTAGATTTCGGCATCTTCTTTGCAGATGGACATACCGAAAAACAAATGATTCCACATATTGAAATTGACGGTAAGACCCTTGTTTTTATGGCAGATTTATTGCCTACTGCTGGACACTTACCCGTTCCGTTTGTAATGGGTTATGATACCAGACCATTGTTAACCTTAGCTGAAAAAGAGAAATTTCTTAAAACGGCTGCAGACCAGAATTATTACTTGTTTTTGGAGCACGATGCTCATAACCAAATTATTACGGTAAAACATACCGAAAAAGGCGTCCGATTGGATGAAACCTTTACTTTTGATGAACTTTTTAATTAAAACAATAAAAATGAAACTTTTAAAATCTTCCTTAGTAGCAGTTGCTGCTGTTGTATTATCAAGCTGTGGTGGGAAAATTGCTTCCATAGTCTCAACTCCCGTAGAAAACATTGATGCGCTGCCACTTAAGGCGGCTCCAATTAGCGATGCTCAAATGAAATCTTGGGTGGCTACAGACCTTTTAACCGATACCATTCCTGGAATGAGTGTGGATAAGGCCTACAATGAAATCTTGAAAGGTAGAAAAGGAAAAACCGTCATTGTTGGAGTAATAGACAGTGGTGTTGACATTGAGCATGAAGATTTGAAAGATGTTATCTGGACCAATAAGGGTGAAATTGCCGGAAATGGTAAAGACGATGATAAAAACGGATATATAGATGATATCCACGGGTGGAATTTCTTAGGAGATATCGTAAAGGAGAACCTAGAATACGTTCGCTATATAAAAAAGCTTGGGCCAAAATTTAAAGGCAAAAGTGAATCTTCTATTAGTGCCACAGATCGTGAAGACTTTGCCATCTATCAAAAAGCTTCCGCCGAATATGAAAAGGAAGTTGGTGAAGCCAATGCCGTAGTTGTACGGTATGAGGGAATTTTAGCGCAATTAAACCCTGCGCATTCCGCAATGACTAAAAAGCTAGGGAAAGAAGACTATTCTAAAGAAGATTTAGCGGCTATTAAAAACCCAACCGCAGCTGAACAACAGCAAATAGACATGTTGTCGCAAATGTTGAACTTCGGAGATACGGTACCTGATGTGATTAAGCAATTAAGCGGCGGTATCGACTACTATAAAGGACGCTTAAGTTCGCATTTCAACTTAGAAAGCGATTTTAGAAGCGCGGTGAATGATAATCCTGATGACTTTAGTACTAAATTCTACGGAAATGGAGATGTCGACGGACCAGACCCAAAGAAAGAAGATGCCATGCACGGAACTCACGTAGCCGGTATTATTGCTGCTAAAAGAAACAACAACAAAGGAATGAACGGTGTAGCAGACAACGTAGAAATTTTGGTTGTGCGCGCTGTCCCAGATGGTGATGAGTACGACAAAGACATTGCCTTAGCTATTCGCTATGCTGTGGACAATGGAGCAAAAGTAATCAACACTAGTTTTGGAAAATACTACTCTCCACACCCAGATTGGGTTCATGATGCAATTAAATATGCGGCCAAAAATGACGTGCTTATTGTAAACGCGGCTGGAAATGAAAGTTTCGATTTGGATGGAATCCCAGTATTTCCGAACGATCAAAAAGGAACTGGCCCCGAAATTAGTGATACTTTCATCACTATTGGAGCTTTAAATCATGACTATGGAAGTCAAATGGTAGCTAACTTTTCCAACTTCGGTAAGTCGAGTGTGGATGTCTTCGCTCCAGGGGTTGATATCTGGTCTACTACTCCTTTAAACACCTATGAGTTCTTAGGAGGAACTTCTATGGCTGCTCCAGCTGTAGCAGGTGTAGCAGCCGTTATTAGGTCCTACTATCCAAACCTTTCAGCAAAACAAGTAAAACAAATTTTAATGAATAGCGGTTTGAGCTCTAAAACACCCGTTATCCTAGGCGGCGATGAATCCCATAAGGATAACTTTGGAAATATCTCCAAATCGGGTAAAATGGTAAACCTCTATAACGCCTTAATAATGGCAGATAAAATGTCCAAATAAATGAAGCTATTTTATAAAAGTATCCTAGCCCTTTTTTTCTTCGGAACTGTAACGGCACAAAATAACACCACTTATTGGCAGCAAAAGGTCGATTACAAGATGAATATCGATGTGGATGCCGATAAGGGTCAGTACAAAGGAACGCAAGAACTAACGTACACGAATAATTCGCCAGATGCGTTGAACCGTGTATTTTACCATCTGTATTTTAACGCTTTTCAGCCGGGAAGTGAAATGGATGTTCGTTCTCAAACCATTGCAGATCCGGACCCACGTGTTGTTGATCGTATATCAAAATTAAGTCCTTCCGAAATTGGCTTCATCAAACCGCTTTCACTCACTCAAGATGGTGTTAAGCTCAACTATGAGGTAGTAGGAACCGTTCTTGAAGTAACCTTAGCCAAACCCATATTATCTGGAGAAAGTACGGTTTTCAACATGGAATGGGATGCGCAAGTGCCTTCACAAATTAGACGAAGTGGGCGTGACAATAGGGAGGGAGTTGCCTATACTATGACACAATGGTACCCGAAAATGGCCGAATACGATTTTCAAGGGTGGCATGCCGATCCCTATATTGCTCGTGAGTTTCACGGTGTTTGGGGCGATTTTGACGTGACCATCGCAATGGATAAAGATTATACCATAGGAGGAACAGGTTATCTTCAAGGAGATCCTAAAAAGAGAAAAGGTAAAAAAACATGGCGTTTTGTAGCGCCAAATGTACACGACTTTAGCTGGGCTGCAGACAAGGATTATATCCACGATGTCTATGAGGGCCCTGATGGAATTACACTGAACTTCTATTATAAGAATGACCCTAATATTATCGAAAATTGGAAGAAGCTTCAGCCCAAGACTGCGGAGTTATTGGCTTACTTCAACGAACATATTGGGATGTATCCTTATAAACAATATTCCGTGATTCAAGGAGGTGACGGAGGTATGGAATATGCCATGTCTACTATGATTACTGGAAACCGAAAATTCCAAAGTTTGGTAGGTGTAACGGCTCATGAAATGGCACACTCTTGGTTTCAGTTTTTATTGGCAACCAACGAGGGCAGACATGAATGGATGGATGAAGGATTTACGTCTTACATTTCGTCATTGGCCATGAACGAGGTTATGGAACAAAACGCTTCGAATCCAAATGCAGGTTCCTATAAAAACTATGCTTTTCTTGCTAATAGCGGAAAAGGGGTGCCAGCAACAACGCATGCGGATCGTTATGAAAGCAATAGAACTTATGGTATCACGGCATATAGCAAAGGATGTGTGTTTTTATCGCAATTAGGATACATCATTGGTGCCGAAAATTTGAAAACCACCATTAAACAATATTTTAAGGACTGGGTATTTAAACACCCAACGCCCAATGATTTTGTTCGAGTTGCCGAAAAAGTTTCCGGACTCGAGTTAGATTGGTATTTGCTTGACTTTATGTATACCAATGGAACCATAGATTATGCTGTAAAAGAGGTGGTGAATGAAGGTATTAAAAGTGTAATTACGTTGGAGAGAGTTGGATTGGTTCCAATGCCTATCGACCTAGTGATTGAATTTGATGATGGCTCTGTGATGAATTATTACATTCCATTACAAATGATGCGAGGTGAAAAGCCTGCCGCTAAGGGTGAAAACAGACTCGTAGTGGGAGATTGGGCCTGGGCTCATCCAACCTATGAGCTTGAGGTCATTGCTAGAAAATCAATTCGGAAAGTAACAATCGATCCAAGTAAGCTAATGGCCGATGTGGATGATAAAAACAACCAATATAGCAAGGAATAGTTTTTTATTCTGAATAGAACTTTTTTTAAAAGACCTGTTTCTGCCGAAGCGGGTTTTTTTGCGTTAGGGATAGCAGCGGCATCCCTTTTTTGGGGCGTTTAGCCGGCAAAAAAGGAATATAGCGAATAGCCCGGCCACCGAGCTTTTTGGCTTGGTGGGAACGCCCAAATCACCTACTTTTACCCTATGAGCTTCACATTCTCAAAACATGAAAAACTAAAAAGCCGTAAGGTGATTGATCAGTTATTTTCTGAAGGAAAATCGGTCACAAAATTTCCGGTGAAACTGTTCTACATTCCATTGGATGCTGCTCATTCTCAACACTTACAAAACGCGAATTGTTCTCAAGCGGCTTTTGCTGTTCCTAAACGTAATTTTAAGTTGGCCGTTACTCGAAACAGGGTAAAAAGACAAATGCGAGAAGCCTATCGTCTTCATAAACATTTGTTAAGCCCTAATGATGACAAGAATTTTGCGTTCTTATTTTTATATATTAGTAAAGATAAACCGCAGTACGCGCCATTAGACTCCTCCATCAAAGCGCTGCTAAAACAAATAAAACCATGAAATACTTATGTTTTTTATTAATAGGGGTCCTAATAGCATGCTCAAACAATGCTTCCGAAATTGAGAACGGTTTTACCTCTGATGGTCTTGGGGGTGGGTTGGGAGCTCTCTATTACAGAGATGGAGATAAAGCTTCAACAAAAAGCTATGCATCTTTTGAGACTAATCTAGAAGAAGAAATTCCAATAATCACACAAAAGGTGGTACCAACTGTCGTTGGAGAGGATCAAAAAATAATCAAGACAGCTGGACTTCGATTTGAAACACAAGATTTAGACGGTACTCATAAAAACATTCTTGATATTACTAAAGCCTTAGATGGGTTTATTAGCTCAGACAATGCGGGCAAAAATTATAGCGAACATTTTCGAAATATTACCATCCGGATTCCTTCAGAAAATTTTCAGACATTTATTGATGATGTCTCCAAGGGTGTGGATTACTTCGACCGAAAGGATATTTCTCGCAAGGATGTTTCCGAAGAATTTGTAGACCTCAACGCGCGTTTAAAAGCAAAAAGAGAACTAGAAAAAAGGTATCTCGAATTACTAAAACAGGCTAAGAACGTCAAAGAAATGCTCGATATTGAGCGCGAACTTTCCAAGATACGGGAAGAGATAGAGGCTAAGGAGGGGCGTTTAAACTACCTTAAAGACAAGGTGTCTTTGAGCACTATTAGCATAGAATTTTATAAGTACACCAATGAAACTGGAGTTACGGTTTCCTATGGCCAAAAAATGAAAAACGCCTTGAGTGGAGGTTGGGATGGAATTTCTGTCTTCTTCATTGGTCTTCTTTACCTTTGGCCCCTATTTTTAATATTGATTATTATCATTCTATGGCTACGTCGATGGATGAAGCGCAGAAAAAAGCGCAAAATAAAAAAAAATGATTCATGAAAAAGAAAATAATAATTCCCGCCTTAGCCGCCGTCATACTATTTACGACTGCGAGTTTTAAAAACGATTTTTTCGAAATCGCAAAGCAAATTGAAATTTTTACAACGCTCTTTAAAGAGCTGAATATGAATTATGTTGATGAAAACACCCCGGCCACCTTAATGGACAAGGCCATCAAAGGGATGTTGGCAGATCTCGATCCGTATACCGTTTATTGGAACGAACAAGAGGTGGAAGATGCACGAATTAAAAACTCGGGAACCTACACGGGTATTGGCGCAACCGTCCGCACCTTAGATAACAAAATCATTATCACCGAGCCGCTTAAAGATTACCCAGCCGATGAGGCTGGCTTAAAGGCTGGAGATGAAATTATAAAGGTGGGTGAAATTGATTTGTCCTCTTTTGAAGATGATGCAGGAGATTTGCTTAAAGGAGCCGCAGGAAGTACCGTTGAGATCACTTTTATGCGTCAAGGAAAAAAAGAAACCACCACTTTGGTTCGCCGAAAAGTGGACATAAAAGCGGTGCCTTATTTCAAATTAATACAAGACGATATTGGTTATATCGTTTTATCAAAATTTAATAGTAGAACGACCTTGGAAACCAAAGCAGCATTGAAAGGTCTAAAAGCACAAGGGGCCACTAAAATTGTACTTGACCTTAGGGGAAACCCAGGGGGTTTGCTTAATGAGGCGATCAATATTGTGAATCTTTTTGTGCCAAAGGGCGAGGTGATTACCACGACCAAATCGGTTATTGAAAAGTACAATAAAACCTATAAAACTAGAAATGAGCCTGTAGATACTGAAATTCCTTTAGTGGTTCTTGTTAATGGAAGAAGCGCTTCCGCAAGTGAGATCGTTTCTGGTGGTTTACAAGATTTGGATCGCGCCGTGATTGTTGGAGCAAGAAGCTTCGGTAAAGGACTTGTACAGCGTCCTAAAAAGCTCACTTATGGTACTCAATTGAAGGTAACCATCTCAAGATATTATACACCTAGCGGACGATGTATTCAAGCATTAGACTATTGGAATAGAGATGAAAATGGAGATCCCGTTCGCTTAGAGCCTAAGGAGTATAACAAGTTTACCACCAAAGGCGGACGTACTGTTTATGATGGTGGTGGAATTCTACCAGATATTGAATTGGAAACGGCTAAGTTTAGCCCCATTACCACTGCATTATTGAAGGACAACGCCATATTCGATTATGCCACGAATTACTACTACAATAATGAAATGACCGATTGGAAAAACTTTAAGTTTTCTGATGCCGATTTTCAAGATTTTGTTGGTTTTCTAAAAAAGAATGATTTTGAATACCAAACCGAGACGGAAAAGGAGTTTGAAAAGGCTCTTCGTCGTTCTGAAGACGATGATTTAAGGGATGAAATAGAATCGAGCTATAATGCCTTAATGGCCTCAGTTGACAAGGCTAAGAGCAAAGATTTAATCGCTAAAAAAGCCGAGATAAAGTCGCTTATTTCTGACGAAATTTTGAAGCGTTATTTTTACAAACAAGGGCTATATGACTATCAAGTAGAAAACAATCCTGAAATTTTAGCGGCTGTTTCTGTTTTAAACGACCCTAAAAAATATAACCGTATCTTGAAATAAGTTCAAAACACCAACCGGTATGAGCGATTTTCTTAACTTTTTTGAGACCATGCCTATTTGGATGAGGGTCGGGTGGGTCTTTTTCACCTTAGCTCTCTTTTGGGCACTAGAAGGCTATTACAGCCTTTTTCAACTAAAGTATAAGAAGTGGAAACACGCTAAAGTAAACATCTTATTGCTATTCTTTGTGATGGTAATAAACGCTGTTTTTGGATTTGCCACAGTTGGTATTTTTACTTGGCTTCAAGAGTCCCAATTTGGGCTACTTCATCTTTTTGATGCGCCTATTTGGGTAGAATTAATTCTATCTATTATGGTCTTGGATTTGATCGCTCAGTATGGAGTTCATTTTCTACTTCATAAAGTTCCGGCCATGTGGCGCCTTCATATCGTGCATCACAGTGATAAAAATGTGGATGCCACCACGGGTACTCGCCATCACCCTTTCGATTTTATTATTCGGGAAGGTTTTGCTTTGGTAGCCGTTGTTATTACTGGAATGCCTATTTCATTTTATTTTTTCTACCGAATTTTAAGCATACTATTCACTTATTGGACGCATGCAAACATATCGCTACCCATAGGTCTGGACAAAGGACTAAGCTTTGTAATTGTTACCCCAAACATGCATAAATTTCACCATCACTACCAATTGCCTTGGACCGATAGCAACTATGGAAATATGCTCTCCATTTGGGATCGAATTTTTGGGACCTTTGTATACGACGACCCTACAAAAATTCAATATGGAATTGATCTCGCAGACCATACTGATGATGAAAGTATTGGGGTTCAACTTGGAATTCCATTCAACAAAGGGGTAAAATCAAAAAGGACCAGTTAAAAACCAGTCCTTTTTTCAACATTATACTAAGGTCTACTATTCTTTAATAATTCGTTTAATCGTTTCTCCTTTTTCCGAAGACAGTTTTAATAAATAGGTAGCACTCGCAAATTCCGATATATCGATCGTACCCACTCGATTATTAATATTAAATGATTTTAGTACCCTGCCTTGAAGATCCATCAGTTCAGCCTTTTTTACAATACTATTAGAGACTGATAACACCTCTAAAGTTCCTTTGGTTGGGTTTGGATATACCTTGATATTAGAAGAGCTTATAAAGTCATTATAACCTAGTACATCACCTTCAAACAATAAGGTAAATCGATTATGAAATGTTCCTTTACCGCTAGTGAATAAATAATCACTCTCAGAGAGTTCGGTTAGTATATTCAATACATTATCATACAGAAAGGCTTTGGCTTGTTCTATGGCAGCCCCCTCCCTATTTATAATTGAAATGGAATATTCTGTATCGGTAGCAATTAAACTTGAAAAGCCTAAGGAAACTTTACTGTCCTCTTCCAATGTGCCTAAAGATTGAATTCCCATCTCCTGAGTGAAGTCGGATTCTAAATGGGAGTATAAAGACACTACACTTGCGAGTCTTCTACTATCATAGCCATTGTCAAATCCTTGGGTTGTATTTTGGGAGAAGCCAACTAGGGTGGTACTCACCAATTCATGTTTTTCTGTTTTAATCTGAAGCCAAATCCTGTCTTTTTCCAAGGGCGCGCGCAGTGTATTATTTCCTGAAGTAAGTCGCATTGTGTTATTAAAAATGGCCGTTCCAGCGGCAGTGGCCTTAATTCCGAAGCCTTGTGAGGTCGCGATTACCCCATTAGGTTGGGTGTCAATACCTGTTATATCTGCGGCCGCAGCAGTACCTCCCATCAAATTATACATGGAAATATCTTGCATACTAAAATTCATGCTTCCGGCACCCGGTATTCCAGTACCCGGCGGTGTTAAATGCTCCCAGAAATAAATTTCGTCTATCATTGCATTTGCCATGATAAAAGCGTCTGCAGAAATCGCCGAGGCATAGGGGTTTGCCAAGGCATTTGGACTGCCGTTTTTATTCGTGTTATAAATCACATTGAAATCAACCACCCCATTATTCAGCGTTCCTTGTTGATAATCATAATTGAAAATGCCTCCTGGTTGTCCATATCCTGCCTGTGGGCGAACGATATACCCAATACCTGGTGTAATGGATCCGCTACCGTATATGCTCCAAAAATCATTATTGTCATCGGCAAAATTCTCAGCCATAGGGAACTGTGCTGTGACATCTGGGTGAGGAACAAAATTAAGGGTGTTGTGATCCAAAACTAAAAAGGGATCTACCCAAACACCATTTCTTGTTTCACTGGTCACTGGACTTCCCAACACCATAAAATCGCGAGAACCTAAGTCTGGAGTAATCACATTTACCGAAGCAGTTCCGTAATTGACCACCTTGGCAGTTTCGTTGGTTTGCACCAAGTTCCCTTCATGTGCCACCATTAAATTTCCTTCTACTAGGATGTCATTTTCAATTTGGATGAAGGAATTTGGACCAACGATAAGGGTGTAACCAGATTTTACTCTCAAAGTACAGCCTATCAAATTGCCGTTCGTGGAGGTGCTATAATCTCCATCAATGACCAGCACACTTAAGTTATCTGGTGAACCCGCAGGCGACCAGGTGATGCCGTTCCAAGTTTTCAACATTCCTCCGCAAGAACTTCCTGAAATACTAATATTATCAATAGCTATATCGCTTGACCAGCCTCCTCCGGTTGTCCCTACGATCCTTGTTTTCATGTCTTCGGAATAGTCCACTAAATTGATGGATTGCGAAACCCAAAGGTCCTGACTCGTAAAACTGGTTATATTTAATAGTTCAAACCAAATACCGTCATTAACACTTCCTTCCACCTGCAACCGCGCCGTTGAAACATTATCTCCAAAGGTGTGGTAGTCAAAGTTAAGCTGCACATTAGAAAGTGTAGAAAGTTGAATACAAGGCCCTTCCAAAATAGCAGAAGCATTCGCTCCAATTTCCCCTGTGGAGCCATTGCTAGATGCTTCTAAAAATAAATAATAGTCACCATCACTACCTGTGCTCGGTCCTGTCCCACCGGAAGGGGTTCCAAAACTATCTTGAACCCAATTGCCGTCATCACCGGTGGTAGGTTGCGTCCAGAAACCAAGGTTCCCAAAAATTTCAAAACTTTCACTATAGGGTGCCGAAGTGATTGTGTTAGCGCAAGTCACAGGTACTGGTGCTAATGTGGTGGCAGAAGCTGTGTTGCTAAATGCAGAGTCATTTCCAGCTGCATCGAAGGCCCTCACTGTAAAGTCATATGTCGTAGATGGGGCCAAACCAGTAACAGTGAAACTATTTAAAGGAGCCGTGGCGATGCTTACCCCATCCTGAAAGATTTCATAACCAGTAACCCCAGTATTATCTGTGGAAACATCCCATGCTAGATCTACTGTTGTTTGCGTACTATTGGATGCGACCAAATTTGTTGGCGTGGTGGGTGCTTCGGTATCAGAAGCTAGATCCGGCAATAGCGATCTCCAGGCCCCACGGCCATAGGTCGCAGCATATAGTGTTCCTTTGGTTGCATTTATTTCGAGTTCATAAATTCTAACATTTGGTAAATTATTGGCATAAACTTGCCACTGAGTAATATTGTCATCGATATAGTAAATACCATAATTCATACCTAGGAATAGGCGATTATCTGCTGTGTTTTCCCACACCAATGCATACGCAGTATAATTCGGTAAGTTTAATCGCATTGCGGTCCAATTTGCTCCTCCATCCGTAGAAATGAAAACCTTATCCGAGCTATTTGTTGCCACAGCTATTCTATTCGGGTCTGTTGGGTGAATCGCGATATCATTAATAAAAGTTCCGCCATAGCCTGTAATTGATGACCAATTTGTCGCTCCGCCATCGGCCGTTTTATATAGACTTCCATCTACAGAACCATACATAACTTGATTGTTGCTTGGCGCAATTTTTAAATAGTCCATATTGGGTCCAAAATCCTGCGAAATTGCAGTCCAAGAGCCTCCGCCGTCAATAGATTTCGAGACCTCGTCATATCCCACGTAAATCACATCCTGATCTACCGGATCTTGTTCAAAGGGTGTCACCCAATTTCCTGTGCCAGGTGGTGTGCTTAGATTAAATCTAGAAGCTCCTCCATTGGTTGATTTATACAGGGTTCCACTTTGAGACGTTCCATAAAAAATATTGTTGTTGTTCTTATCCACAAAACCCTCCATACCATCAGCTCCCAGCCAATCAAACCACTGCCCGGATGTATTATAAAAGGAACTCCCATTATCTTGAGCTCCTCCCACTAAAACTTCTGGGTCCGTCTGAGAAACTCCAATTCTGTAAAATTGTCTGATCCCTAAGCCAAAGGTTAAATCTGTATAAAAGTTGTCGTTTATAGTGCCTCCGGAATTATTAGCAACGAAAATTCCACCATCTGACCCTACGTACAAGTTATTCCCGACAAACTCCATAATGTCAATGTCTGCATGACAATAGCCCACATTCCTGCTTGCGGCACCACTTTCAGTCCAATAAGATGATAGGGCGAAGCTCACCCCGCCATCGAGCGATCTCCATGAGTGGATTCCAGCTATATGTACTTCATCTATATTGGTTGGGCTTACCGTAATATCCATATCTCGAGGGGCCTGACCACTTGAATCATTTCCCGTATCACTATACCCAAAATAATTAATTCCTGCGTGGTTCAGTTCTATAAAGGAACTTCCGCTATTAGTAGATTTAAAGAATCCTCCAAACGCCCCGCTAGCCTCTTCCACAACGTAAACCGTTGCGCTATTTGCTGCTGAAACACCTATCATTTTGGTTTGAGATGAGCTAAAGGAAGACGCAACTTCAGTAAAGTTTGCACCGCCATTTGTGGATACAAAAAACCGGTTTCCAGAAGCGTATACCGTATTGGTATCGCCCGGTTTAAATTCTATGTCATAACCTGTAGACTCACTGGTTAGCGATCCGGACCAAGTACTTCCGCCATTAATTGTTCTAAAAATACCACCGCCCTCGATGCTACAAAATATAACGTCTGGATTCCCAGAATCAATAAGTATTTTGTTGACACTAGATCCTGAAAGATTTACAAATTGACTCCAATTAGCACCAGCATCGGTGGTTCGGAAAATGATTCCCGAAGAAGAACCCCAATAATAGGTGTCCTTATTCACAGGGTGTATCGCAAGTCCGTAAACCTGCATGTTTGTAAAATTATCGGTCAGAACCGTCCAATTGGTTCCTCCATCAACGGTTCTCCAAACACCTCCAGTTTGAGAGCCCACAATAATGTGATTTTGGTCTGCTGGATCTACGGAAAATGAAGTTATTCTCCCTACTCCTGGATTCCAACCGGACGTAGAATTCCAAGTAGTTGGGCCAAGTTCCTCCCAGTTACTGGAATCTATCATTCTGTTTTCCTGAAAATCGGATTGTGTTTTAAAAAACTCCTCGAGTGTAGCCTCATTAGTTTGGAGGTAGCCATTTTCATTCATGGCATGTTGGGCGTTGAATTCCCATCGTTTGTACTGTTTATAGCCAGTGCCTCTGCCCATTCCAATCTGGGCAAAATAAGTTTCGGCAACAGCCTGAATTTCATATACGGAATAGGTGCCTGCCTGAATCATTTCTTTGTATTGCTGAGCATACAAAAAATTACATACGGCAAAGGCAATGAAAAAAAGTAGGGGTTTTTTCATAGCAAATTTAGGGTTTAGAGCTTCTTTTATATTAGAAGTTAACTCTAGAGTTCATAATGATTTGGACGCTAAATATAGTAAAAGTATCCTGCTTTCAAAATTTAAGGAAGTCTTGTCATTGCTATGTGTGGAATTCCATCCTCTAAATACCCCTCGCCTATTTGAACAAAGCTGTGAGATTCGTAGAATTTTCGTAGATACGTTTGGGCAGATAGTTTAATCTCTTTTGTTTTGTATTCTTTTTCAATGGCCTCAATAGACGCTTCCATAATTACATGGCCATAACCATACTTACGCTGATCTGCAGGAACGACAACCCTGCCAATAGATGCTTCAGAGAAATAGATGCCTGGTGCAAAACATCGGGTGTAGGCAACCAGCCTACCCTCTTTCATTCCGAAAACGTGTAAAGCCTTTTGGTCTTTCCCATCAATATCTTGGTATACACAATCTTGTTCCACTACAAATACTTCAGAGCGCAATTGTAAAAGGTCGTGTAGTTCAAAAGTTGTGAGTTGTGCGAAAGTTTTTATTTCAATTTCCATAGGCTCAATCTTGTACGATGACATCTTTAGGGTCGTCTTTTTTGTATTCAGGCTGTATGTTTACGTGATTTATTCCGAAGTCATGAAAAAGCACTTTCTCAACTTCATTTAAAATGGCGTCGAATTTTGATAAAGAAATATCTTTTTGAAACTCCATGTGCGCCTCCATATGCACTTCTTTTTCATTCAACTGCCAGATATGAATATGATGCACATTTTTAACCTCAGCATGTATAGATATTGCTGCTCGTAGCTTTTCTAAGTTTATGTCTTCAGGTGTAAAAAGCATGAGCACTTTAAATGATTTTTTAAGTAAGTCATACCCCATAAAAATTAGGTAAATAGCAATAAGAATAGTCAAAATACCATCCACCCAATACCAACCAAAATACATCATTAACAAACCACCAATTAATACAGCCACAGAAGCAGACATATCGGTAATTAAGTGCAAATAAGCTGAACGCATGTTCATGTTTTCTTTAGCGCTTTTACGAAGTAATAATACACTAAAACCATTCGCAACAATACCAAGAAGTGCCAGCCAGATAACTAAAGAACTTTCTATTTCTTTCGGATTAAAAAAACGTTCGATCGCCTCATAAACCAAATAAAGCGCAACTACAACTAAAGTGGCGGCATTTACAAATGCTGCAATAATCTCGGCTCTTTTATACCCGAATGTTTTGTCGAAAGATGCTTCTTTTCTTGAATACTTATTAGCAATATAGCTGACTGTAAGAGAAAGGACATCGCTAAAATTATGAAGTGCGTCACTTAATAAAGATAGGCTCCCAGAAATGATTCCGCCAATTGCCTGAGCAATGGTAATAATTATATTAAGAACTATTGAAATAAGCAGATTCCTTCCCTTCAAATCATCGTGGTTGTGTGAATGGGAATGAGAATGTGCCATAAACCTATTTTAGGAACAAGCTATTTTATCAACGCGGCCTTGGTGACGGCCACCTTCGAATGGTGTATCAAGAAAAGTCTCTACCATTGATACCGCTTGGGGTTGGCTCGTAAATCGAGCAGGAATACTTAAAATGTTTGCGTCATTATGTTGACGTGCTAAAGCAGTAATTTCCTTAGTCCAACATAGTGCAGCGCGTACTTTTTGATGTTTATTAGCGGTCATTGACACCCCATTTCCACTACCACAAATTAGAATTCCTAAATCAACACTTGCATTGGAAACAGCCTCAGCTACGGGATGTACAAAATCTGGATAATCAACACTATCATTAGTGTTGGTTCCAAAATTAGTAACCTCGTGACCTTTGGACTCTAAATATTGCACAACTGTATTTTTATAATCTGTTCCTGCATGGTCATTTCCTATTGCTATTTTCATCGATCTGTAGTTTTTACAAATATAATAACAATGAAACGATCAAATTAAATTAGCAAAACCAATTTGTTTTTTTCCGTTAACAACTTGTTCATATCTGTTGATAGAAAAAAGAAAGAAAAATTTGGTAGTTTGACCTAGAATTCGAATATCAATTTTAATTTGATTAACACAACTTTTAAAGACCTTAGTTGTTGGTGACTTCTCTTCAATAATTCTTCAGTTAGGAACAATTTCTGAAATTATAATTATTAAAAATCAGTTGTTAGTATACTTTATTGACAACTGTGTTTAAAACTAGTTAATTTACTAACTAGTATACTGTTATCACTCTAACTAGTTGTTGATAACAGGTAGGAAAAAAATCATAAGTCAATATAAAAGTAAACTCCAATAAAGTTATACCTGTTTTCAACACCCTATCATCATCATCATTTTATATTTAAATTTTAAAAAAAAGAAATGATGTATTTAATATATGTTGACAACTCTAGTTTGTGGTTAAAACTAGTCTCTTTTTTAGAAGAATTTTTTATACAATATGAAGCTGTGAAGGATTATTTAGATTATTAATAATCTCCATTGCTTTCGTTACATCATCTACATGAACCAGGAGTCGAATTCCTCCTACAGCGTTTGAATGAAATGGAAGTACGCTTACCATGGTTTCGTTTTGAAATATAAACTGAACACCCTGTTGTTGCAGTAAATGTTGCAGCACGGTATACTCGCTTGGGTAGGTAAAAACGGCAATTACTTTATAGTTTTTCATCTTTACTAAATTACTAAATCTTTATATAATGTTGAATGCTATTCGTTTAATAAACGTACTTTTAAAAATTATTATAATTAACTATGCCGAAAAGGAATAAAAGAAGAAAAGAACAACAACAAGGAGAAGGACTTACCCAAAACATAATAGAAGTATTTCGAAAAGATAGAGCAACTAGCTTTAATTACAAACAAATCTCAGCAAAACTCAAGCTGGATGATGCTAAAACCCGAAATACAATCATCAAAATATTAAAAGATCTACAGGGTAAAGGAACCCTTCAGGAAATTGAAAGAGGGAAATTTATTTTAACTCCTTCTATGAATTACCACACCGGAATTTTGGATGTAAATCAACGAGGACAGGGATACGTGATCATTGAAGGAATGGATGATGACGTCTTTGTAAATCACAAGAATTTAAATAAAGGATTGAAAGGGGATGTCGTTGAGGTCTATATTTTTAAAAGAAAAAAATCTAGAAAAAAAAAAGGAGAAATAACGAAAATTATTCAACGGAAACGAACTGAATTTGTTGGAACCATTCAAATTTCTGAAAAATTTGCCTTTGTTGAATGCACTGGATATGGAATGTATACAGATATTTTTGTTCCGAAAAGTCAGATTAATAAGGCGCAAAATGGTGATAAAGTATTAGTAAAGATGGAAGGATGGGAAGAACACAGCGATTCTCCTATAGGTAGTGTGGTTAAAGTTTTAGGGAAACCTGGAGAGCATAATACTGAAATACATTCTATTCTTGCTCAATATGGACTTCCTTATGATTTTCCAGAGGAAGTGGAAGCTTATGCTAATAAAATTGATACATCCATAAAAGATTCAGAAATAAAGAAAAGAAGGGATATGCGGGAGGTTTTAACCTTTACCATTGATCCTAAAGATGCTAAAGATTTTGATGATGCGTTGTCATTTCAACCTATGGAAAATGGGAATTTTGAAATAGGAATTCATATAGCTGATGTTTCACATTATTTACAACCAGGTACTATTTTAGACGATGAAGCTTATGATCGAGCAACATCTGTTTATTTAGTAGATCGAGTTGTACCAATGCTTCCAGAAGTATTATCTAATAATGCATGTTCATTAAGACCACATGAAGAGAAATATACTTTTTCTGCAGTGTTTGAAATAAATAATACGGCTGAAGTTGTGAATCAATGGTTTGGAAGAACCGTGACTTATAGTGATGCTCGTTTCGCTTATGAAGAAGCACAACATATCATAGAAAACCCTACGTCACTTACAATTCCTTCCGCTATTTCTATAACAGATAAAGCTTATGAAGTGGATAAGGCAATTGCAGATGCTGTTTTAGAAATGGATCGATTGGCTAAAATTCTTCGTAAGAAAAGAATGAAAAATGGGGCTATTTCATTTGATAAAGTAGAGGTTAAATTTATACTTAACGAACATAATGTTCCGGAAGGGGTATATTTTAAAGAAAGTAAGGATGCTAACAAGTTGATTGAGGAGTTTATGTTACTCGCTAATAGAAATGTCGCTGAATTTATTGGAAAGCAGAGCCCTAAAAAAACTTATGTATATAGAGTTCATGATGAACCTGATGACGAAAAGATAGCGGCATTAGAAAATATTATAAAGAGATTTGGTTATAAACTAGATACTAGAGATAGAAAATCTACAGCGCAGTCTATGAATAGATTGTTAACCGAAGTAAATGGTACTAAGGAGCAAAACTTAATAGATACATTGGCAATTCGAAGCATGAGTAAGGCAGTGTATACGACGAATAATATTGGACACTACGGATTAGCATTCGATTACTATACGCATTTTACATCGCCTATTAGACGTTATCCTGATGTAATGGTACATCGCTTACTACAGCATTATTTGGATGGTGGAAAAAGTGCTGAACAAGCGCTTTATGAAGGAAAATGTAAACACTCTAGTGATATGGAGCATTTGGCTTCCACTGCTGAACGAGATAGCATTAAGTATATGCAAGTAAAATACATGATGGACCACCAAGATCAAGATTTCTTAGGTGTTATTTCAGGTGTTACGGAATGGGGTATTTACGTGGAGATAATGTCTAATAAATGTGAAGGAATGGTACGTTTGACCGACTTAAAAGACGATCATTATACCTTTGATAAAGAAGAGTTTGCTGTTATTGGACAACGACAACACAATATATATAGATTGGGTGATGAAGTATATGTTAAGGTTAAGAATGCTGATTTAGTTAGAAAACATTTAGATTTTAATATGTTGGGTCATCGAAAGGATATTGAGGGTAAAGTGTAACAATTTCAAAGGAGTCCTGTCTTTAAGTAAATCTGAAAATATATAAACATGAAGAATATTGTAACCCTTTGTCTTGTCTTTTGTGCTATAGCAGCCTTTGCTCAGCGAACTATCACCAAGGATGTAGGAGACTTTAGTGAATTAAAAGTATATGATTTAATAGAAGTAAATCTTATTCAATCGAATGAGAATAAAGTAGTAATTAAAGGAGACCATACCGATGATGTAAAAATTATCAATCAGAATGGAAAGCTAAAACTACGTATGGATATAGACACCCGTTTTCAAGGAGAGGATACTTATATCGAGGTTTATTTCAAAAAGATTAGAATCATTGACGCGAATGAAGGTTCTTATATTGTTGGAAATGAAATGATTGAACAGAATAAAATTGAATTAAGAGCCCAAGAAGGAGGTCGAATTAAGGTTGGTTTGACAGTTGATCATGCTAAGATTAAAGCGGTTACCGGTGGAATTATCGAAGCTTCTGGTTTATCAAAAACCCAGGAAATAAAATTAAATACTGGTGGTATATTTGAAGGAAGAGAGCTTATTACTAAAGAAACAAAAATAGGGATTATAGCTGCTGGTGAAGCCGAAGTTAATGCTAGTGAGCTAGTAGAAGTTCGTGTAACTGCAGGCGGAGATGTGAGTATTTATGGGAATCCAAAAGAAGTTAATGAGAAAAAAATAGCAGGCGGACGTATTAAAATCATGAACTAGTCTACTTATTTTATTATATAAAGTAAACCCTCAAACAAGAGTAAAGTAATTTGTACTTTTACATTAATGTTTGAGGGTTTAGCATATGCGGCATTTTACGGTTTCCTATTAGCTTTTGCGGTGGGACCTGTATTCTTTACTTTAATTGAAACGAGCATTACCAAGGGCTTCCGGGCGGGTGTTTTTTTCGATTTAGGAGCCATGTTTGCGGACATTATTTTCATTTTAATTGCTTATTTCAGTACGAGTAAAATTATAGAACGTGTTAAAGACGACCCAGGATTACTCATATTTGGTGGTGCTTTATTGATTGCCTATGGGATTATCTCCTATATCCGAACGGCAAAATCTTTTATTAAGATTGTTAGAGAGCATTATGCTGTTAATGTCAAAAAGAATTTGTGGGGCTTGTTTTTAAAAGGATTCTTACTCAATTTCGTGAATTTCGGTGTACTCGCTGGGTGGATTGGTACGATCATTATGGCAAATGCATTAACAGATTCTGAAAATGGAGTATTTCTGTTTTTAGCCACGGTACTCATTGTTTTTTTCTTAACCGATTTGATTAAAATAACACTAGCGAAGAAGCTCAAAAGCAAGATGACCCCTCGCTTTATTTTTAAAACTAAAAAATGGGTCAGCCTACTCATTGTAGGCTTTGGTGTATTGTTATTGATAGAAGGAATTTTTCCTTCTCAAGTACAAAAAGGCCTAGATAAAATACCAAGGACGAGTCTTCCAGTGGATCGGGCAAATCAATAATTAAGAAAGAAAAAAAACCAACACCTTTCGATGTTGGTTTTTAGAGAGGCGTCTAGCGGATTCGAACCGCTGTACGAGCTTTTGCAGAGCTCTGCCTAGCCACTCGGCCAAGACGCCAATAAGAGAAAGCAAATATAAAAGATTAACTTTTAATTTTACTAGTAATTTTCTACTGATTTTTATTCCTTTTTCTGGGTGACAAAGCACCGGTTTTACGAATCGACTTATCTTGTAGATTGCATCGTGACACTTACCTCTTCCACATCTCCCCCTATCGGTGGGTTTAATTTAGAAATGGTTACTTCCACTTCATCAACTAGTGGAATTTCAATAAAAATACGATCAATAATACGCTGCCCAACGTGTTCTAATAATTTAGACCTAACAGACATTTCATTTTTTACAATGTGCTGTAGGTGCACATAATCTATAGTATCCTTCAAACTATCTGTTGCCGCCGCTGTATGTAGTTGGGCCTTAACGGTAAGGTTTACCAAGTAATCACTTCCTATTTTTTCCTCTTCAATTAAACACCCATGATTGGTAAATATTCTAATATTTTTAAGGCGAATCGTACTCATGCTTAATGTTTTTGTAAAGATATGAATACTGAATTTGTTGTGGCATGGCGTGAACGTAGTTTTAAGTGAATTGGTTAACTTTGCACCCGCCCACAAGGGTGAATAGTAAATGTGTTATGACAGAATCTAAAGAGCCCCTCAATTTTATTGAGCAAATAATAGAAGAAGATTTAGCGAATGGTTTGCCTAAATCTAAGCTTAGGTTTCGATTTCCTCCCGAACCAAATGGCTATTTGCATATTGGTCATACAAAGGCAATTGGTATTAGCTTCGGATTAGGAGAAAGATATAATGCACCAGTAAACCTCCGTTTCGATGATACGAATCCTGCAAAAGAGGAGCAGGAATATGTTGATGCGATTAAAGAAGATATTGAATGGCTAGGTTATAAATGGGCGAATGAATTATATTCTTCCGATTATTTTGACACGCTATATGCTTGGGCTGTCCAGCTCGTAAAAGACGGAAAGGCGTATGTAGATTCGCAAACCTCAGAGGATATGAGAACTCAAAAAGGAACGCCTACTCAAGTGGGAACTAATAGTCCTTTTCGTGATCGAAGTGTCGTTGAAAACTTAGATCTTTTTGAACGCATGAAGGCTGGAGAATTTGACGAAGGAGTTCATGTGCTACGCGCAAAAATTGATATGGAGGATCCAAATATGTTGATGCGGGATCCTATTATTTACCGCGTTTTGAAAAAGCATCATCACCGCACAGGAGAGGACTGGGTTATTTACCCAATGTATGATTGGACCCATGGAGAAAGCGATTATCTAGAACAAATATCTCACTCATTGTGTTCCTTAGAGTTTAAGCCCCATAGAAAGCTTTATAACTGGTTTAGGGATGAAGTGTATGGACATAACAAGGAGAGCCTTCCTTTGATGCCTGAACAGCGCGAATTTGCACGTTTAAATTTGAGTTACACCATAATGAGTAAACGTAAATTACTTCAATTGGTGGAAGGAGGCGTGGTATCGGGATGGGACGACCCTCGTATGCCAACTATTTCTGGAATTAGAAGACGTGGCTATACTCCGACAGCTATCCGTAAGTTTATTGAAACCGTTGGCGTGGCTAAAAGAGAAAATGTGATTGACGTATCGCTTTTGGAATTTTGCGTAAGAGAAGATTTAAACAAAATCACAAAGCGTGTCATGGGGGTTTTAAACCCTGTGAAGTTGGTGATTACTAATTATCCTGAAGATAAAGAGGAACAGTTACCCACTGAGAACAACCCTGAAGATAAAGATGCTGGCACAAGAGAAATCCCCTTTTCAAAAGAGCTTTATATCGAACGTGAGGACTTTAAAGAAGACGCGGGGAATAAGTTTTTTAGATTAACAATAGGAAATGAAGTGCGATTAAAAAGCGCATATATTATTAAAGGCCAAGATGTTGTGAAAGATAGCGATGGAAACATTACTGAAATTCATTGTACCTATGACCCCAATAGTTTAAGCGGGTCTGGCTCTGAAGCAAGTCTTCGTAAAGTAAAAGGGACATTGCACTGGGTATCTGCAAAGCACGCGTTTGAAGCTGAAGTTAGAGAATACGACCGGTTATTTAGTCACGAAGCACCTGATGGCGATAAAGAGAAGAGCTTTATGGATTACGTCAATCCAAACTCGTTGAAGTTCATAACCGCCTATTTGGAGCCCAGCCTTAAGGATGCAAATAGTGGTGACCGCTTCCAATTTCAGAGACTAGGATACTTTTGTGTGGATCCAGATTCAACTTCAGAAAAGAAAATATTCAATAAAACGGTAGGGCTACGCGACACTTGGGCGAAGCAAAAACCAAAACAAGAAAACAATAAACCAGTGCAACAAGCACCGGTAAGATCTGCTATTGAGGAAATCAAAAAACTAGGCAAGAAATACACGAATTTGCCTGCAGAAAAGCAAGCAGCAACCAAACTAAAAATACAGGAATTAGCTGTAAATGTATCTTATGACGAACTAGAACCACTTTTCAATACAGCTGTTAAGAAGGCGGGAACGCGCATTGCCGTGGCTATTGCCTTAGGAGTACTCTTAACAAACGGACAAGAAAGAACATTTGCGGTAACTGACTTTATTTCAAAGGCAAAAGAAGACCGTAATGAACTTTTGGTTCTAGAGGCAACCGCCTTGTAGAAAAAGGATAAAAATAAAAAAGCCCGTCAAATTCTGCCGGGCTTTTTTATTTTTTAATAATTAAGGTCCTCCCCCTCTTCTAACCTTTCCGGAGGAGGTGTTCGTTTCTTTTTTTTATTGGTTATTCCTTTGGCCGCATTGGTCTTTTTCATTTCTTCTCCAATTTGGTTGCTGGCTACAAAGGAAGCAATCATATCATTCAACATATTGCTACCCGCCTGTGGTGAGTTTGGAAGTAGAATAAGGTTTGTATTCGTTTCTTCCCCAATAGATTGTAGTGTATCGTAGTGTTGTGTCACAACAATTAAGGCTGATGCCTCCTGGGAATTAATCCCAACGTTGTTTAATACGTCAACAGACTCTTCCAGTCCACGAGCAATTTCTCGTCTTTGGTCGGCAATACCTTGTCCCTGTAGACGCTTGCTTTCTGCTTCTGCACGGGCTTTAGCTACAATTTTAATTCGTTCTGCTTCTGCTTCATACTCTGCCGCCACCTTTTCACGTTCCGCAGCATTGATACGGTTCATGGCTTCTTTTACTTGTACATCGGGATCAATATCGGTTACTAAGGTTTTAATGATGTCATACCCATAATTGATCATGGCTTCATTTAATTCGGTCTTTACGGCAATCGCAACATCATCTTTGCGCTCAAAAACATCATCCAATTTCATTTTTGGAACTTCAGCACGGACAACATCAAAAACATAAGATGTAATTTGATCGTGCGGGTTTTCAAGTTTGTAAAAAGCAGCGTATACCTTTTCTTTTATGACCTGAAATTGCACTGAAATCTTGAGTCGGACAAAAACATCATCTTTGGTTTTTGTTTCAACCAAAACATCTAACTGCTGTATTTTCAGATTAATACGCCCTGCAATTCTATCAATGACAGGGATTTTGAATTGTAAACCAGAGTTTCGAATACTTAAAAACTTTCCGAAGCGTTCTATCACTGCCGCGGTTTGTTGTTTTACAGTAAAAACAAACATGAGAACAATGAAGAATATGACAATTAATATAGGAATATAAAAAAATCCATTCATGGCAATAAAATTTAGTTGATTAAGAATATTGAAGGTACAAAAAATATGCTATTTTTGGCCCGTTAAAAACACTTCACAACATGAGTCTTAAGAATATATTATTTGTTACTGTTGCCCTTTGCTTTGTTCAGCTTGCCACGGCACAAAGAAATTATGATCAAAATAACCACCTAGGTCTTATTGGTGGAATTGGACTTTTCGATATAAACACAAGTGATTTCGAAACTGAGCAAGGAACAGGTTATCTTTTCGCTTTTACTACAAGGGGAGCCTTCTATAATAATTTCGACCTCATATATGGGATTAATTTTATTCAGAACGAAGTTGGTATTTTGGCAAATAATTTGATAGACCCTACAAGTACTTTTCAGTCCCAATATGTAAATTATAGTATGCAGTCGGTGCAGATCAATTTACTAGGTAGTTTCAATATCATTAAAAATCATTTAAGTATTGAAGCGGGGCCTTTACTCAATGTCAATGGAAAACTAAAGTTGGATCGAGAAGAGTTTGAAAACTTTACGGTTGAAGGCTATAACACCCTTACATCAGGAGACTTAGAGAATGTATCTAGAGTACACTTTCACTTAGTCACAGGAATTACCGCCGGAATTGAGAACTTTCGGCTGGGCGCCATGTATCAATATGGGGTGACCAATTTATTTGAGCGTTTTAATGACAGTGAAACCCTCATTCTTCCAGAAGGAAAGACGTTTAAAGGAAATACCTCAACCATTATTTTTTCAGCGACCTTATATCTCTAAGAGATAGCCCGTATAGCAGACTCAAGGCGTTTTATTGCCTCTTCTTTACCTAAAATGGCTGCGATAGCGAAAACATCTGGCCCTTGCATAGCTCCCACTAATGCAAGACGTAAAGGCATCATCACCTTACCGAAACCCATTTCTTGTGAAGTTACCCAGTTTTTGATTTTTTCAGAAAGCTGAATTGCAGAAAAATCCTCTGTTTCTTTCATCAGCGTTACTACAGAAGCAAGTATTTCAGGTGTGTCTTCCTTAAATGCTTTTTTAGCCGCTTTTTCGTCATAGCCTGTTGGCGCTTCAAAGAAAAATTGTCCTTGCTCCCAAAGGTCAGAAACAAAAGTAGCGCGCTCCTTAATCATGGCAACAATTTCAGGAACATTTGCTGAAGTTTCAATGTCTTTAGACTTCAGTAATTCTGAAAACTGCAAAGCCAAAACACTATTATCTACTTGTTGTAAATATTGATTTTGAAACCAATGTGTCTTTTTTGGATCAAATTTAGCTCCTGCTTTGTGAACATGTTCCAAACTAAATGCTTCGACCAATTCTTTCAGACTAAAAATTTCTTGTTCCGTACCAGGATTCCAACCCAAGAAGGCTAACATATTTACTACAGCAGCAGGTAGATAACCCTCTTCACGATATCCCATAAAGTCATTACTATCAGGGTTATTCCAAGCTAAAGGATATACTGGAAAACCACCGGCGTCACCATCCCGTTTGCTTAATTTACCCTTTCCAGTGGGCTTGAGAATGAGTGATAAGTGTGCAAATTTGGGTGCTGACCATCCAAAAGCATCATATAATTGCTTGTGAAGAGCCAATGAAGGCAACCATTCTTCACCTCGGATAACATGGGTGATTTCCATCAAATGGTCGTCTACAATGTTCGCCAAATGATAGGTAGGCATGCCATCGCTTTTAAACAAAACCTTATCGTCTAAAACGTTGGTTTCAATTTTAATGTCACCACGGATGAGATCCTTCAAATGAAGGGTTTGATCCTTAGGAGATTTAAATCGAATCACATACTTATCTCCAGCATTTAATTTTGTTTGAATTTCTTCTTCAGAAAGAGATAATGAGTTGTTCAATTGTTCACGGTTGTGCCAATTATAAATAAATGTCTTTTTCTCAGCGTCATGTTCAGCTCTTTGAGCTTGAAGTTCTTCGGTCGTATCAAAGGCATGGTATGCATTGCCGGATGCAATTAATTGATCAGCGTATTGTTTATATAAATGTTTGCGCTCACTTTGTCGGTAAGGGCCAAAACCAGCCTCTCTTCCTGGGCCTTCATCAAAAGGGATGTTTAACCACTCAAGGGCTTCAACAATATAAGCTTCGGCACCTTCAACATATCGAGTTTGGTCGGTATCTTCAATACGTAGTATAAAGTCGCCGCCATGTTTTTTAGCGAATAAATAGTTATATAATGCGGTGCGAACGCCACCAATATGTAGCGGCCCAGTTGGACTGGGAGCGAAGCGAACACGTACTTTTTGAGCCATTTGAGGTTTGTTTTATTTGAAGATACAAAGGTATGGATAATGTAATAGAAAGACTGACTTGAAATATGTAGTTTTACTAAAAAACCAAAGGAGGCGTCAAGTCGTTAAGAGCACTATCGTTGGGTCGTTTGATTTGATTTCAATGTTAGAAATAGCGCCTTTCTTTGTTAAATTTTGCCACCTATTTCACAAATATACTATTTGGAGTGATTTTTGTGTTATTTTAGAAGTTCTGTTCTTCAGTAAACCCTATGAGTAGCTTTAATATTATCCAGCAAAAGCTGGAACAGTTTATAAAAAAATACTACACCAATGAATTAATTAAGGGAGTCATTCTCTTTTTTGCCATTGGCCTGCTGTGGTTTATCATCACCTTATTGGTAGAGCATTTTCTTTGGCTCGAACCCTTAGGTAGAACCTTGTTATTTTGGTCCTTCGTACTGGTGGAATTGGGTCTATTTGTTCGGTTTATCGCCTTTCCTTTGGCTCGCCTTTTCAAGTTGCAACGCGGAATTAGCTATGAAGCGGCCTCAAAGATTATTGGTAATCATTTTCCACAGGTGAATGATAAACTGCTGAATGTCATACAGTTAAATCAAAATCAAAGAGAATCCGAACTGCTTGCCGCAAGCATAGACCAAAAGGCAGGCGAACTAAATCCAGTTCCTTTTAAAAGCGCTATCAATTTTAATAAAAATGTTAAATACTTAAAATATGCGGCGGTTCCGTTGATCATCATTTTGTTGGTGAACCTTGTTTGGGATCGAGACTTATTTTCTAATAGTTACGAGCGCGTTGTAAATTATGATACCGCTTATGAGCCACCAGCGCCATTTACTTTTGTGGTGGTCAACAAGAATTTATCAGCTATAGAGAACAAGAATTTTACGGTAAAAGCTATTACGGAAGGTGATGTGGTTCCTGAGAACGCCACCATTAGTTTTAATAATGAAACCTATTATTTAGAGCAAACCGCGCCAGGAACTTTTGAATATACATTTTCACAACCGAGTGAGGCTTTAAACTTTCGATTAAATGCGAACAAAGTAAGCTCTAAAGAATACACCTTAGATGTAGTGAAAACTCCTTCGCTATTGGCTTTTGAAATGGTCTTGGACTACCCTTCTTATACAGGAAGAAAGGATGAGGTATTAAAGAGCACAGGAAATGCTACCATTCCGGAGGGAACTACGGTCACTTGGAATGTAGACACAAGAAATACGGAATTGGTTCAGTTAAAAACGAGGGATACAGCGTTCAATTTTACTGCAAGTGAGCAAGAATTCAGTTTTAATAAGGGTGTTTATCGAAAATTGGATTACGCCATAACCACTTCAAACAAAGATCTAAAGGAATACGAGAACCTTTCTTTTGCTTTAGGTGTAATTAGGGATGAGTATCCCGAAATAAATGTGGAATCCAAACAGGATAGCACGGACGCACAGACAACTTATTTTTTAGGGCAAGTATCTGATGATTATGGACTCACAAAACTTCAGTTAGTCTATTACCCTCAAAGTGATGAGAAAAGTGCGGAGGTTGTTCCTCTTGGAGTAGGGCGGTCTAATGTGGATCAATTTGTCTATAGTTTCCCAGGTAATTTGGTATTACCTGAGGGTGTTGCCTATGAATATTATTTTGAGATATTTGACAACGATGCTGTGCACCGCTATAAATCAGCGAAAAGCGGATTTTATTCTTTCAGAAAACTTACCAAGGAAGAGCTAGAGGCTGAGCAGCTTAAAAATCAAGAAGAAAACATTGAGGACTTAAACAAGTCTCTAAAAGATTTAAAGGATCAGGAAAAGAAGCTGGAGGAACTCAATAAACTTCAAAAAGAGAAAGTCGAGCTCAATTGGAACGATAAAAAGAAACTAGAAAATTTCCTGAAGCGGCAAAAGCAACAGGAACAAATGATGAAGAATTTCTCTAAGGAAATGAAAGAGGAATTGGAAAAGTTTCAACCCGAAAATGAAGAAAGTGACCCATTTAAAGAGCAACTACAGGAACGTTTAGAAGAGAATGAAGCGCGCCTCGAGGAGAACGAAAAGTTGCTGGAGGAGTTGGAAAGACTGCTAGAGAAAATTGATCGAGAAGAGCTTTCTGAGAAACTGGAAAAATTAGCCAAGCAAAATAAAAACCAAGAAAAGAATTTGGAACAACTCGTGGAGTTAACTAAGCGATATTACGTAACCAAAAAGGCGGAAAAATTAGCGGAGGAATTGTTTGAACTTGGTGAAGAACAAGAAAAACTGTCCGAAGCACCTGAAGAGGAAAATACCATGGAAAAGCAAGAAGAGCTCAATGAAAAGTTTGACGAATTGCAAAAGGAAATGGAGGACCTGCAGAAGGAAAATGAAGGATTGAAAGAGCCCATGGATATTCCAAAGGATGCAGAGGGAGAGCAGGAGGTTCAGGAAGAACAGGAGAAGGCAACGGATAAGCTGGAAAGTAAGGACGCTAAAAGCGCTTCTGAGAACCAAAAGAAAGCGGGTCAGAAGATGAAAGAAATGGGGAAGAAGATGGAGGCTGGTATGCAAGCTGGCCAGATGGAAACTCTAGAAGAGGATGTAGAAATGCTACGACAGATTTTGGATAATTTGGTGGTATTCTCTTTTGAGCAGGAAGATTTAATGGAAGTGTTTAAGGAAACCGACTATGGAAGTGCTGCCTTTGGAAAAAAATTAAATATTCAGAATGACTTAAAACTAAATTTTGAGCACATTGATGATAGCTTATTTGCCTTGTCTTTGCGTCAACCCATGATTAGCGATGTTATTAATAAGTCGTTGACCAATGTTAGTTTTAATTTGGATAAAACCTTGGAATTGATGGCTGAAAACCGGGTGCGTAACGGGGTTGCTAGTCAACAGTACACAGTTACCGGAGCAAACGAATTGGCGATACTGTTAAGCGATTTATTGGGTAATATGCAAAATCAAATGCAAATGCAATCTCAAGGAAAAGGTAAGGGTCAAGGAAAAGGCAAGGGCCAAGGAGAAGGAGAGGGTAAAGGGTTTCAATTGCCCGATATTATTGAAAAGCAAGGAAGTCTTTCTGAAAAAATGAAGGAAGGAATGGGTAAAGGTGAAGGTCAGGGAACTGGTAGTGAAGGAAAATCTGGCGGGGAAGGTGACGGAGGAGAAAGTGAGAATGGACGATCAGGAAAAGATGGAGAAGGTAAGAATGGTAAGGGCGAAAGCGGCGGCGATGGTGGAAAAGATGGTAAAGGAGGCGGTGAAAATGGTGATGGTGAAGGCTATAATGAGGATTTAAATGGCGATTTATATGAAATTTATAAGGAGCAACAACAGTTACGAAATCAATTAAAGGATCGATTGAGTAAGGAAGGCTTGGACGGTAGAGGTGGACAATTGATTAAGGAAATGGAAGGGATAGAACAACAATTGCTTGACAAGGGTTTCAATCAGAGAACTCTCGAACGCATGCTGAAACTTGAATACGAACTACTGAAGCTGGATGAAGCAGATTTTGAACAGGGTCAGGAAAGCAGAAGGGAGTCAACTACTAATAGAAGAAATTTTAATAATGAGTTGCGCTTGCAACCGGATGATATTAAGAAATACTTCAATACCACAGAAATCCTTAATAGAGAAGCCTTACCTTTGCGCCAGAAATATAAAACAGAGGTAAAAAAGTATTTTAAAGGTAAAAATGATTAAATTTTTTTCTGAAAATGATTTTCAAATTCAAAAGGAAGAAGCATTAATAGATTGGCTTTCCTCAATAATTTCATCTGAAGAATGTACACTTGGAGATGTTTCATTTATCTTTTGTAGTGATGATTTTCTACACGGAATCAATCTGGAGTTTTTAGATCACGATACTTTTACAGATATAATCAGTTTTGATTATAGTTTGGGAAATGAACTTCACGGTGAGATTTATATGTCTACAGAGCGTATTATTGAGAATGCTAATGAATTGAGTTTACCATTCTTAGATGAGCTACACCGTGTCATAGTACACGGAGTACTGCATTTATGCGGATATAAGGATAAGACAAAGGAAGATGCAAGTAAGATGCGTCAAAAGGAAAATGAGGCGTTGGCAACAAGAAAGTCGGTTAAATAATTGACAATCAATTAAATAGAACTTTAAATTGTTTGATTTTAATATATATTTGTAATGTTCCACGTGGAACATTTTTGAATTATGTTTGATAAAGAATATGATGTAATTGTAGTTGGTGGAGGACACGCCGGTTCGGAAGCTGCCGCTGCTGCCGCTAACATGGGGTCTTCTACACTGTTAATTACAATGAATCTTCAGAATATTGCGCAAATGTCATGCAATCCTGCCATGGGCGGTATTGCCAAAGGACAAATTGTGCGCGAAATAGATGCTTTGGGTGGATATAGTGGAATTGTTTCTGATAAGACGGCTATCCAATTTAAGATGCTCAATAAGTCTAAGGGACCTGCTATGTGGAGTCCTCGGGTGCAGAGTGATAGAATGCGCTTCGCTGAAACGTGGCGCTTGATGTTGGAGGGAACACCGAATTTGGATTTTTACCAGGAAATGGTTGCGGGCATAGTTACCGAAAATGACCGAATTGTTGGCGTTCGTACTTCTTTAGGTCTTTTAATTAAGTCAAAAACGGTAATACTTACGAATGGCACTTTCTTAAATGGTCTTATTCATATTGGTGAAAAGCAATTAGGGGGAGGTAGAGCTGGTGAAAAGGCTTCGACGGGAATTACGGCCGATTTAATTGATTTGGGCTTTGAAGCTGGAAGAATGAAAACTGGAACTCCACCTCGAGTGGATGGAAGATCTTTAGATTTTTCAAAAATGAGTGTGCAATCTGGTGATGTGGATCCGCAGAAATTTTCTTATTCTGATGTAACAACGCCCCTGACAAAGCAGCGCGATTGTCATATGAGTTATACGAGCAATGAAGTACACGAGTTGCTTAAGGAAGGCTTTGATCGTTCCCCTATGTTTAATGGAGCGATAAAAAGTATAGGCCCACGCTATTGCCCTTCCATTGAAGATAAAATTAATAGGTTTGCGGATAAAGACCGACATCAATTATTTGTGGAACCTGAAGGTTGGGATACTGTTGAATATTATATCAATGGTTTTTCAACATCACTTCCCGAAGAAGTCCAGTTTAAAGCTTTAAGAGCCTGTGCTGGGTTTGAAAATGTGAAGTTTTTCAGACCGGGATATGCTATTGAATATGACTATTTTCCACCAACGCAATTGAAACATACACTCGAAACTAAATTGGTTTCCGGCTTGTACTTTGCTGGCCAAATTAATGGAACAACGGGATATGAGGAGGCAGCGTCGCAAGGTTTGATGGCGGGAATTAATGCGCATCTTAAAGTGGAGAAAAAGGATCCTTTTATTCTTAAAAGAGATGAGGCTTATATTGGCGTTTTAATTGACGACTTAATTACAAAAGGCACAGAGGAGCCGTATCGAATGTTTACATCCCGCGCCGAATACCGAACCTTATTGCGACAGGATAATGCAGATTTTCGCTTGACACCACGCTCCTTTAATATAGGGCTTGCGAAGGAAGATCGATTGAAGAGAATGGAGAAAAAGCAAAAGGAGAGTGAAGCGTTTGTACAATTTTTTAAAACCACAAGCGTAGCACCAGATTTAATAAACCCTATTTTGGAAAGTAAAAAGTCGGCGGCTATTAGGCAAAGTGATAAAATGCTTAAGATGTTTTCTCGACCTAATATTACGATGGATGATATGCGTAATATTGAGAGTGTTGAGCAGTTTGTTCAGGAGCATAAATTGGAGCAGGAAGTCTTGGAGCAAACAGAAATTCAAATAAAATATTCTGGATATATCCAAAAAGAAAAGGCAAACGCCGATAAACTTAATCGGTTAGAAGGAGTTAAGATTCCAGCGAACTTTGATTACACGAAACTAAAGTCACTGTCTTATGAGGCAATAGAAAAATTGACAGCGATACAGCCAGTTACTATTTCGCAGGCATCTCGTATTAGTGGCGTAACGCCCAACGACATATCTGTTTTGTTGGTCTATATGGGGCGTTAAATGAAATTGTTTTCGTGCAATTTTTGGTTGAATAATTAAATGTTCCACGTGGAACAACAAATTAATTTGGGATTGAATAATCAATATAAAGGTCTAGTAATTAAAGACTTCCTTGTTACGGGAGAGGAGTTTTCATTGGTTAAAAATGAAGACCACAGCTTCCTCCAAACCTATCCACAGCCGGACCCGAAGGAACTCTCCAAATACTATGAGAGTGATGCTTATATTTCGCATACCGATTCGAAAAAGGGTGTGATGGCTTTTTTATATCAGCAAGTAAAAGGGTATTCTCTACGCAAGAAAGTGTCTATTATAAAAACATTGAATTCGGGAACTGGGAGCTTATTGGATATTGGAGCTGGGACTGGTGATTTTTTAAAATCCGCTCAGAAAAAGGGCTGGACGATCTCCGGCATAGAACCTAGCGAAAAGGCAAGAGAAATTGCCAATGAAAAAAAGATCTCATTGAACGAAACAATCGACGAGGTCAAGGGTCAAAAATTTAATGTTGTTACCCTTTGGCATGTATTAGAACATTTACCTAATTTGGGAGACTATATCCAAAAAATTGAATCGCTGGTTGTGGATGGAGGGACCCTAATTATTGCTGTTCCAAATTTTAATTCACATGATGCAATTCACTATCAAAATTTTTGGGCAGCTTACGATGTGCCAAGACACCTTTGGCATTTTTCGCAAAACTCAATTCGTTCTATATTTTCTTCGGAAATGAAATTGGTAAAAACGAAGCCGATGTTATTTGATGCTTTTTATGTAAGTCTGCTTTCAGAGAAATATAAAACAGGAAATGGGTTTTCACTTCGTGCATTTTGGGTAGGTTTAAGATCCAATCTTGCTGCGATGAAGTCCACAGAGTATTCTTCCCTTATTTACTGCTTCAAAAAGACGAAATAGCTATTTTTCGGGTGTCTAGTTGGTTTGTTTAGCGGAACACGCCTTAGTGGATAAGAAGTTTTTAAACCCCGCTTAAACAGGCTTATTTAAAGTCGCTTTCAATAAATAATTCTGATGGATATTTATTTTGGAATAAGATTTTGCTATACCAGCTCTTTCTTATGAATGAGTCGTGTGAGCTGAATGGATAGGTCAGTGAAAATAATTTTGGCGTTTCCATTCCTTTCAATATGATAGGAAGCATCCTCTAGTGCCGTTGTGATTTCGTAGATATTGTTTTGATGGACAAAGGGAGCAAATTTTTCAATGGAAAACTTTGGATCATTCGTTTCAAAATACAAAAGTGAATCGACCTTATAATTTTTTAGTAGCGCCTGGCGAAATAATTCCATACAATAGGAAAGAAAGTTTTTTTGAGTTTCGCGTCCTTTTCCTGCCATCATTTCACTCCAAAGCAGGAGCTCCTGAATAGACTTTTTATTCCCCTTTGCTTTAAAAGCAGTTCGCACCCAAAGGACAAACCATTCTTCAAAAACGGCGTCCTGATTATCGTTCTTAATAATGTGTAATGCTTTGTTAAAATCCCCATGCGCTTGACGGCTCGTTTTAATAGCGAGCGGTTCAGAAACTTGATGCTTTTGTATTAGTGTTTCGGCAATATCTTTTTCAGAAAGGAGTGGAATGTGCAATGTTTGGCAACGTGAGCGGATGGTATTGATAATCTGTTCCTCGTTTTCCGTGAGCAACAGCAAAACAGTTTTTGCTGGAGGCTCTTCAACTAGTTTTAAAATTTTATTGGAACACTCGTTGTTCATTTTATCGGCCATCCAAATGATCATAATTTTATAGCCTCCTTCATAAGATTTTAAAGAAAGCTTTTTAGAAATTTCCTCGGCCTCCTTCACACTTATGTTTCCCTGTTTATTTTCAATTCCTAGCACCTGGAACCAATCGTATAAGGATCCGTAGGGATGCTCGGCAATAAAGGTTCTCCATTCGGTTGCAAATGAATCTGAAAGCGCATTTTTCTTTACGGAATCGTTCGTATTTACTGGGTAAATGAAATGCAAATCGGGATGCGATAAACTAGAGACATTTTTAGCACACCTTTCATAGGCTTCAGACCCTTCTTGGTGATGACTACATAAAAGGTCCTTCGCATATGCTAAAGCCAGAGGCAATAGGCCAGTACCGCTTAAGCCAGCAAATAATTGGGCGTGAGCAACCCTACCATTGTTAAGCGTGGTTTGAAGGTGAGATTTAATATGTTCTTGACCTATGATTTCCAAAAAATCCATGCACAAAGCTACACAATTTAACAGAATCAAATTGCCTATTCGTTCTGTCGTTTTTTCATGGGGGTTTGCCCTATATTTGCGTTTCAAAAGTGACTGTATGAAAACAATAAATGACTTCAACTTTAAGGATAAAAAAGCGTTAATACGTGTGGACTTTAATGTCCCTTTGGATGCAGAGTTACAAGTGTCGGATGCTACGCGAATTGAAGCGGCAAAGCCTACTATTATTAAAATATTGGAAGATGGAGGGAGTTGCATTTTGATGTCTCACTTAGGACGACCTAAAAACAAAGAGCCTGAATTCTCTTTGGAAAACATTGTCGCTACTGCCTCAGATGTACTTGGAGTTCATATTAAGTTCGTCGCAGATTGTATTGGTGTGTCGGCGAAGGAAGCCGTTGCGGAATTGCAACCAGGTGAGATTTTATTGTTGGAAAATTTGAGATATTATTCCGAAGAAAAAGAAGGAGATGTCGCTTTTGCACAACAGCTTTCAGATTTAGGAGATATTTATGTGAATGATGCCTTTGGAACAGCTCATAGGGCGCACGCTTCTACTGCTGTAATTGCGCAGTTTTTTTCAGGGCAAAAATGCTTCGGGAGTTTATTAGCTTCAGAAATAGTAAATGTAAACAAGGTGCTGCAAGATGGCCAAACCCCCATTACGGCTATCATTGGCGGAGCCAAGGTTTCTTCCAAAATCACTATAATTGAAAACATTCTTGACAAAATAGACCACTTAATTATTGGCGGTGGAATGGCCTTTACATTTATTAAGGCTCAGGGCGGAAGTATTGGAAATTCGTTGGTGGAAGATGATAAACAAGCATTGGCGCTCGAGATTTTGGACTTAGCCAAGCAAAAAAACGTGGAAGTACACTTACCTATTGACACTGTTATTGCAGACGATTTTTCTAATGAGGCCAATACCGATATTCACGATATTAAATCGATCCCGGATGGATGGATGGGCTTAGACGCAGGACCTCAAACGAGCGCGCTTTTTGCGGAAGTGATTAAAAAATCTAAAACTATTTTATTCAACGGACCAGTAGGTGTTTTTGAAATGCCGGTATTTGCTAATGGAACTATGGCGATTTGCAATGCCATTGCCGAAGCCACAAAAGATGGGGCTTTCTCTTTAGTAGGAGGAGGCGATTCTGTAGCTTCTGTAAAACAGTTTAATTTTGGGGACAAAGTTAGCTACGTATCCACTGGCGGAGGAGCCATGCTGGAAATGTTGGAAGGAAAAACACTACCAGGTATTCAAGCAATGTTAGAAGAATAGTTTCTTGTATTAAAAGAGTTCGTTTTAGTTACTATAAAGGGGATCATTTATTTAACCTATAAATACAGTTGTTGAAAATAGACCGTAAAGCGCATCTTTTTTATCCGTTTAATGAATGTTAAAAACTTGCTGAATCCATGTATTTCCCTATTTTTAGCAAAATTTACCAATCACCCAGACGTTACTTATCATATGAATTCAAGATATCTTAGCTTTTTTCTTTATTTTTTCTGCGGAATAGTCCTCGCACAAGAGACACCTCTTTCTGAAATTAAATCAGAGCTTGCAACGGATTCTTTGCCCTCTAAAATGGTGCAAATTGTTGATACTATTAGTGTACAAAGCCTAGGGACGGACCTCCCTGCAAAAGGCATTGCAACTTCTATAAGAGACTCATTAGTATTTGATCTTCAGGATAATAGCTTGGCTAGGCAAATTGATTCTGTGTGGCTTGCTACCTTATATAATAACGACTTATTTGAGGAGATCTATGGTTCCATTGAGCAATTGGATTATGAACCAGTGGAATACGAAGAACTCTCTACAGAACTCCTTAAAACGCGACTGAAAGAACTAAATGCTCGCACGCCGTTCAATGTAGAGTATAATGCTTCTTTGGAAAGTGTTATCAAAGGTTATCTCAAAAACAGGAGACGTACCATGGCCAAATTGATGGCACTCAGTGAATACTATTTTCCTATGTTTGAGGAAGAATTGGACAGACAAGGCTTACCATTGGAAATGAAATACTTGGCGATTGTTGAGTCTGCTTTGGATCCAAGGGCTAAGTCAAGAGTGGGAGCAACTGGCTTATGGCAGTTTATGTTCAGCACGGGAAAAATGTTTGGATTGGAGGTAAACTCCTACGTGGATGAGCGTTCGGATCCATTAATGGCCACCGAAGCCGCTGCCAAATATTTGAAAAGCCTTTACGGGAGTTTAGGCGATTGGGACTTGGCTTTAGCAGCATATAATAGTGGCCCAGGGAATGTTTCGAAAGCAATTCGACGTTCTGGTGGGCGGACGAATTATTGGAATATTAGATCAAATTTACCACGAGAGACCGCAGGCTATGTACCGGCATTTTTAGCCACGATGTATATTTTTGAATTTGCAGACGAACATGGATTTAAAAGTAGTGGCCCTCGCTATCACTATATAGCAACAGATACCGTGCGGGTGAAACAAAAGATTTCATTAGAGCAGGTTGCAACCATAGCCAATCTTGATTTGGCCGAGTTGGAGTTCCTAAACCCGTCCTATAAACTTGGAATCATCCCTGTAATTAAAAATGAGGATTATGTGTTGCGGTTACCTGTCGAGGCTATGGGTAAATTTGTTACTCATGAAACGGCCATTTATGCTTATGCTATGGCCGAGTTCAACAAGAGGGAAAAGCCGCTGCCAGAATTGATTGAGCAAAGTGATAGACTTCGTTATCGAGTGCGTAGCGGGGATTATTTAGGCAAAATTGCTTCAAAATATGGGGTTAGTGTTAGTAAAATAAAACGCTGGAATGGATTGAAAAGCAACAGCCTAAAAATCGGACAGCGATTGACCATTTACCCAAGAAAATTTAACTCGAGCAGCTCGAAAAAATTGGCCGTGACGAAGATTGTAAATTCGAATGTTCGAACTTATAAAGTTAAACCTGGTGATTCTCTTTGGAGTATTTCGCAGAAGTTTTCGGGAATTACGGTGGATCAATTAAAAAAGTGGAACGATATTAGCAGTACCAAATTAAAACCAGGAATGACACTTAAGTTAAACAAGTGATGTCCTTCTAAAAACTACTAGATGAAAACGCTATTTTACGCAACTCTTGCCTGTTGTTTCCTATTTGTTTCTTGTGATCAAGGGGGCTCCAAGGAAAAGAGAAGGTATTTGACCGAATCGGTTGGACGCATTAATAATTTGCAGGTAATTGTTTCCAACGATCTTTGGAATGGAGCCGTAGGAGAGAAAATAAGGGAGCATTTTGCAGCTTTGGCCGATGGCCTTCCGCAACAGGAACCTATCTTTTCTATCAGTCAAATGAACCCGGAGGTTTATACGGGTTTTGCCCAAAGCTCTAGAACTTTTCTTCACGTTGTTTTAGGAACCAAGGACACTGTAAGCTTGATGAACGATGTCCATGCTAGACCGCAAATAGGGGCATTAATTGAGGCTACTTCAGAAGAAAAGCTCATTGCTCTCATCAATGAAAAACAGGAAGAAATTATTAAAGCCTTTAAAAATTCAGAAATTAAAGAAAGACAACGTCGCACTCGAATCTCCTTGCTCAAAGTGGATTCATTACAGGAGCGTTTCGGACTGTCTTTACAAATGCCATCTGCCTATCGGTTAGCTTCCGGCAGCGATAAGTTTTATTGGTTCCGAAAAGACTTAAAGATTGGGACAACGAACGTTTTAATCTATGAGGTACCGCTTTCTGCCATTGGTAGGGATAGCGCTATTATTGGTGATATTATAACCATTCGAGACTCCATTGGTTCTAGCTATTTACCTGTTGAGGAAGAAGGCTTGTTTATTACTGAAGCCTCCTATGCGCCTTATTTATTTGATGCCGAAATTGATGGAAAATTTGCCTATGAGAGTAAAGGAACATGGACGGTTAAGGACGAATGGATGGCAGGACCATTTCTGAATTATGCCGTGAAAGACGAGAAGAATAATCGCTATTTGATTTTAGAGGGCTTTACCTATGCTCCGTCTGTAGAGAAAAGAGACTTGCAATTTGAGTTAGAATCTATTCTGAAATCGGCTAAGATTGAATAACAATTAAACCCATATAAAAAGCCCGAAGTATTTGTATACTTCGGGCTTTTTTGTTCCTGACTCAGTCAGAAATTAATTTTTATCTTCTATTTTATCGGTGCTGTCATCTTCTTTCGAGGCATCTTTAAATTCCTTGATACCACTACCTAAACCTCTCATCAATTCGGGAATTTTTCTTCCTCCAAACATAAGCAAGACAATGAGTACAACTAAAACAATTTGCCAAGGACCAATAGCTAAAGGTAATATCAATACATCCATTTTTCTGAAATTTATATCACAAAGGTAACAAGAATTCCTAACATATGACGTTTTCAGTGGAAGATTCGTCTGTTTATGGACTTGTTTTTGAGACCTGAGTTGTGGTGGAAAGAAAAACAATTCTGTTAACATCAATTTAATGCCTATGGCTCATTTGGGCTAAACCCTTACATTTGTATCCAATCTCCTTTAATTAATGGCTAAGAAAGAAAAACGAGGAAAAAATATAAAGAAAAAGTTATTGCACAAGTACCGTTTGGTCGTGCTTAATGAAGCGACGTTTGAAGAGCGTTTTTCATTTAAGCTGAACCGCCTAAATGTCTTTGTTTTTAGCACTATTTTTGCCTTCTTTCTTATTGCAATTACCACAGTTTTAATAGCCTTTACCCCCTTGAGGGAATATATACCGGGCTATTCTTCCACCAGTTTGAAAAAGCAAGCAGTCAACCTCACGTTTAAAACTGACTCTTTGCAGCAAGCATTAAGCGTCAACGGACAATACATTGCTTCGATTAAAAAAGTATTAACTGGGGATGTGAAAACAGTAGATTTTAATCGGGATTCTATTTTAGAAGCTGCACAAAATGATGTCGAAGGAATTGATCTATCTCCTTCCAAAAGAGATTCTATTCTCAGAGATATTGTTTCCCAAGAAGACAAATACAATCCATTAACAGATAGTGAAGAAGTAAATTTTGTGCTTTTTCCACCGGTGAAAGGATATATTTCAGAAAACTACAACCTGGAGGCGAAGCATTTTGCAGTAGACGTTGTTACGGCAAAAGACAGCCCCGTAAAGGCAGCAGCAGATGGTACCGTAATTTTTGCAGATTGGACTACAGATTCTGGCCATGTGATCGTGTTAATACACACGAATAACCTTATTTCAATCTATAAGCACAATGCCTCTTTGCATAAGGAACAGGGCGAATTGGTGAAGGCAGGAGAGGTAATAGCCACCGTTGGAAATAGTGGTGAATTAACCACAGGCCCCCATTTGCATTTTGAACTCTGGAGCGATGGCTACCCAATTAACCCAACTAATTTTATAGATTTCGATTAGGTATGTCACTAAAATCTTTCGGAGCAAAAATATTTGCGAAAAGAGTAGTTAAAGCCATGGACGCATGGGCGTCAAAGCCTGTGGAGACCCAGCAAAGAGTGCTTTTAGACCTTCTTTCTAAGGCAAAAGACACTCAGTTTGGCAGAGACCATGGGTTTTCTGAGATAAGATCGGCCCAAGATTTTGCACAAAAGGTTCCTATTCGAGATTATGAAGGGCTTAGAAGTTATATAGATCGTATGGTTGCGGGAGAAGTGGATATACTTTGGCCTGGGAAACCATTATATTTTGCTAAAACTTCCGGAACTACTTCTGGTGCTAAATACATCCCGCTTACCAAAGCATCTATGCCATCGCACATCCGGGCCGCAAGAAATGCCATTCTTTGTTATATCAACGAAACGGGCAATGATAAATTTGTCGATGGGAAAATGATTTTTTTGCAAGGAAGTCCCGAAATGCAAGAGAAAAACGGAATTAATGTAGGTCGTCTTTCAGGGATCGTAGCCCACTATGTACCCAATTACTTAGTTAAAAATAGAATGCCGAGCTGGGAGACCAATTGTATAGACGACTGGGAAACCAAAGTAGATGCTATTGTGGAAGAAACCAAAGAAGAAAACATGACTGTGATAAGCGGAATTCCTTCTTGGGTGCAAATGTATTTTGAGCGACTTCAAGATGCCACAGGGAAGAAGGTAGGAGATCTTTTTAAAGAATTTAATTTGTTCATTTACGGAGGGGTCAACTATGAACCATACCGAGGTAAATTTGAAAGCTTAATCGGCAGGAAAGTGGATAGTATTGAATTGTACCCGGCTTCGGAAGGGTTTTTTGCCTTTCAGAATAAACAAGATGATAAAGGGTTGTTATTGCAACTCAATGCTGGAATTTTCTATGAGTTTATGGAAGCCGATTCGTTTTTTGATGCTGCTGCCAAACGATTGACCATTGGTGAGGTTGCCCTTGGAGTTAACTATGTCATGATCATTTCAACCAATGCTGGACTCTGGGGTTATAATATTGGAGATACCGTGATTTTCACTTCATTAAAACCTTATAAATTGATCGTAAGCGGCCG
>Ga0256847_1000106_pt1 | contig 57735 bp, 47 predicted proteins | sample TeddybearmetaG_FD_189099 | JGI IMG/M metagenome (GOLD analysis project Ga0256847, IMG submission 189099) | Hydrothermal vent microbial communities from East Pacific Rise, Pacific Ocean - Teddybear | ecosystem: Environmental > Aquatic > Marine > Hydrothermal vents | place: Pacific Ocean: East... | reverse complement strand
AAGATCACGATACGACTGTGCATCTTCAGAACGGAGCTTTAATACTTGTCTGTAAATAAATGCAGCAGCTTTAAAATCGCCCAGCTCTTCCATTTTATAGCCGTAGACCCGCAATAATTCGTAATTATCGTTATCCATCTCAACTACATTCGACAAAATTCTATCCGCAAAATGCGCATTTGCATTTTTGAAGAAATCATACACATCTACAAAATATGCTGGGTGATTGCTATAAGATTTGCGTTGACTCAAATACAACATATACATATCCTCTTCTCCGATCGCGTTCTGTAATTCAACCAAATAAGGCGTTGAGAATCCAAGTTCCTTGATGGTTTTTTCTTTCATCAACTCTCGCCGTTTTCTCGCCTGCTCCTCACGTTCATATTGCGTCTGACTCACAGAACTATAAGCACTTCTTCCCGTGGAAGGATCATTTTTGGTCTTGATAATAACCACACCATTTCTACCTTGCTGTCCGTATAATATTGCGGCGCTCAGTCCCTTAAGCACTTGCACACTTTCAATCATATTTGGGTCAATATCTAAGAAGCGACTACTGGTTACAGTAGCACCTGCGGAAATACCTCCTAAATCGTTTGTTTCTGTATTAAACGGTATCCCATCAACAATAAACAGCGGTTGATTGTTACCATTAATTGAACTTTTAGATCGGATTACGAAGTTGGTCGACGAGCCCGAAGCACCTGAACTTCCTGTTATTTGTACACCAGCAACCCTTCCATTCAAGGACCGAACTAAATCCGACTCAGGCTTGTTCTCAATTTCCTTGGACGTTATCGTAGTTACCGCATAACCGATAACCTTTCTCTCTCTTGAGATACCACCGTAGCCTGTAATCACTACCTCGTCTAGAGACTCGGTATTTTCTTCCATTGCAATGTTGATTGGAGCATTGCCATTAACAGTAGTTTCCAAACTGTTATAGCCCACATAAGAAAATATAAGTTCTTTTCCGACTGTAGTGGTAATTGAATAGTTCCCATCAATATCGGTTTGTGTACCGTTCGAAGTTCCCTCCACAACAATGCTCACACCAAGCAGAGGATCCCCAAAGCTATCAGAGATTTTCCCAGTCACCGTAGTTTCCCCAACAGCGCCTGTATTTGCAGCCGCTACTTTTTCTGTAATTTCATTTTCTTCCTCCATGTCATCCACTTCTATTGTCCTAGTTTCTTCGACTACCACGCTAGTTTTTACTTGACTTATTTCTGTTTTTTTATCCAGCAAATCTTGAGGTGGTGTGATCGCAAAACGCTCATAATCGGCTAAAGTCTCTAACACGATAAGTGAAGTATAGTTCGTCACTAAATTGAATTCCTTTGCCAAACTCACAATGGCTTCTTTTTTGCTTCCTCGCCCTAGATCCAGCGCTTTGATCTTTTGCTGGGCCCAAATTTTTGCAATTTGTGGAGCGATTGTAGCTGCCGGTATGATGAACTTTTCTTTCAGTGTAATCACATCACCATAACCAAAAAGCAGCTCTACTTCTGTTCCAACACTCAGTCCTTTTGCTGTAAAAGCGAAGTCATTAAAAACAGGAGTGCCTGCTTCAGGAAATGTTTCTGCATTTTTTAAGATTGAATTCATACCTAAGTAACGAAGCGGTACATACTTTACTTTTTCAACTGCGTCAGTAATACTTGTATTGGTTAGGTTGATATAACCTCCATTACTTTGTGCTCCAAAATTTGAGTTTCTACTATGATTCGCTTTTTTAATACTATTAATTACGAATACCGTTTTTTTTATTTCTGAAGGAAAATCACTTAAAGTGTTCATCCCATCTGTAAAGACCAAGACTTCATCAAAATACCCTTTGTTTCGGAAAAGCCCGTCATAAGAAGTAGCGCCGTCGTAGATGGAAAACTCCAGCATATCCTTTAAATGGTTCCATTGACCATCACGAATTGTGAATGTTTTAGTCTCAACAACATCATTGCTGAACGTCATCACCTGCACTTCCATGTTTTGTGCATTTTCGAAATATGCATCTAAAAAGTTGAATTCCTTGACCAAATCCCTAGCCTCCATTGAATAGGATACGTCCCAAAGTAATTTTACTTTTTTCGCCTTTTTTCGTTCTATTTTTTGACTCTCAATAGATCGATACGCATACGTATAATCCTCAAATGTTGTCACCGATATATTTTCCTGTAAAGGCACTTCAGCAATAAACTCCTGTGCCGGGCGAAAATCTTTTGCTTCAAATTGCAAAACATAGCGGTTTGCATCCTTTTGAAACTTCGATTTAATTTTTGATCGTGAAATGATACGAGGTAACTTCTTTTGTCCATTCACCGTGATGTTTAAACTAAAGTCTTCCAATTTCTGAAAAGCCAACGGCACTTTTACTAATTGCTTATTGTCTGCAATCGTAAGTGACTCGTCATAGGCCAATACCACTCTTTTGTATCCCTTAGATGGGATCGGGTAAATTCTCGCTTTGTAGTTGTTTCCGGTTCCCTTTTCCAACAAGGCTGGGTCTACTCTTCTTCGCACCACGGCTTCAAATGCGATACGTCCTTGCTCCTTTTCTACGGCAACTGCCTCGCGCAAGGTGCCATTTACATCAAGTGCGAATCGGGACACGTCTTGCTTTTCTCCTAGCGGAAAATTGAGTTCCCCCTCCAAGACAGCGTCCGTGGGATTATAAAAGTACATATCATAAGTGGTGGTCACTCTGTTTCCTACCACTTGTACGTCTACATACAATTTGGATACACCTAATTCTTTCTCCCCAACTTTAATTAATGGGACATCTTGCGCGACCATCGACAAGGTGCTTAACGCCGCTCCTAAAAATAAAAATACTGTTTTCATAGTGTTATGGATTATAGTTTCTGAAGTAAAACTAGTTCACCATATCGGGCAATAAAACAGCCATTGAGGGAAGACTACTTTTGAATGAGGGAAGTATTTTATTGAATAACTACCTTAGCTAAGGTTTTGCCATTTTGGGAAGGCTCCAATTTAATAATATAGCTAGTCTTAGTCTCGTTGGGTTTTCCATAATTGGAATATACCATCATACTAAGATAATTTTGAGCGCCAGAAGCCTCCATCGGAATTTGATCCATATTAAAATACCAAGTACCCTTATCTGCCATATAAAAATTGATTTGTTTGGAGGTGATACCATAGGACAATTCATTTGTTAAGTCCATTTCATTGGCTTCGTTGTGCTGCCAATATAAAAGGTCTTGATTCGGTTTAATGATGTTCAAATTAAAACGCGCATCATAACTGGTCCAATGGAGTTCAATTCGTAAATCGAAGGTGGCAGGAGCAAAATAATCCTTACTGATCTCGGCCGTGTACCAATCTTGATTTCTTTGTTGCAGCAAATGTTTAAAAGCAACGATATTGGCATCATTATGTAGTGAAAAATCAAGATTTGGATTTGCCTTACCTTCTAAAAGTTTGCCAAATGCCTTGATAGCTTTTCGGTGCTCACCTGCCTTCCCATATGCCATAGCTAAATCACGATAATGTTGAATCGCAGTTGGACTTACTTCCAATATTTGTTCATATACATTTAATGCTAAGTCATCATATCCTTGCGATGTATACACATAGGCAAGCGCATGCAACGCAGCCGTGTTCTGCGGAAATACGGCTATAATAGTCGATAAAATACGCAAAGAACTAAGTGTATCACCTGATCGTCTAAAAGCCTCAGCGGTTTCGAAATAGTAGGTCAAGTTCTCCTCATTCCTATCTCTAAACGACAAGTATTTATTATAATCTGGGTTTCCATTGGCGTCCAAGATTAGTTTTCCATAACGCGATAATTTCTTTTTAGGTTCAATGGATAATGATCCGCTAAACTTTTTCAACTGCGGTGGCGTATATTTTTTCTTTTCAACTGAAACCTCAATTCCACTATCACCACTAATGCTGGTGATCAAAACAACACCATTGGAGCCCATGCTTCCAAAACGATTGGTCGCAGCTAACCCTTTTAGCACGGTTACATCTTTGATATTATCTGGATTGATAAAATCATGTCTAATTTTATTCTTTTTACTATACCTAGGTAAAGGAATGCCGTCATAGAAAAAAAGCGGGTATTGGGATGTTGCCTCGTTACCAAAAGATGGTCCATTTTCGCCACCACGCTGACCTGTAACAGCCAACGGGATGACTCTGGCCTCACGTACAATGGCACTAGCAATATTGGAAGCGTCCTCTAGTTTTATTCCTCTAAACTTACCGGCCAATGCCTCGGTCAATGTCGTTTTACCCACTCCTATATCACTGGCGTCAATGGTTTCTACAGCGACCCCAACCGATTTCCTATCTTTCAGTCCATAGGCAGTGATGACTTTTTCAGAAACTTCTACTTTTTTGGCCGTTATCAAAACCTCATCGAGAGCCTCCATAGTTGACGGTAGTAATACATTAATTTCATTGGCCTTATTTATCTCAACCAGTATCGTTTGTTTATTTAGATGAGAAAAAGCCAGTACATCACCGGGTTTGGCAATAATGGAATACGTTCCGTCGGAATTAGTCAAGGTGCCCATGGATCGTTTTTTTACCCAAATATTGACATTAGGCAAAGGTCCATTCTCATCGGCTACGATGCCCGAAATTACATTTTTACTACTTTTAATTTCCTTGGCCTCAACAAATCTTCTTAACAGTACATTGCCAGGTTGTATGTTTTCCATTGCTTCAGAAATAGTCATGCGATCTAAATCCAAAAATCGTCCATAAGTGTGGTACGACAAGTTATGCAACCGCGACCGATTGGCCCTTAGAAGTGAGTTAACCACAATCACTGGCTGATCAAATTGCTGGTATACTTGTTCCGAATAGGATTGTCCATTGGTAAAAAACAAATAACGATCCGGTCTTGGTAGCTCTTCTAATTGAGCAGTCGGTATCACAGGAAATCCGTCGAAATTATAACTTCTTAATATATGCTGAAGTGATTGCGAATTGCCTTCTTTGATATGGAAAACCTCGGTATGCAAAACGTCATTTGAAAAAGCGATCAGGGTCACTTCTGCTGCACCTAGTTGTTTAAAATATGTACTAATGAAATCTAACTCCTTCTCCATATTTTTAGCTCGCATGCTAAAGGAAGTCTCCCAAAGTAGGGTAATTCGATCTGGTCCATCTTGGTCTGCCCCAGTTATCTTCTTTTCAAAGTGATCTGGGAATCCGAAAGCAACAAGGGAATGGGTAACGATTAGAAAAAAAATAAATCGAAGTTTCATAGATATGATGGTTAACACCAAAATTCTAGTTTCTGATGTTCCATAAAGTTACAACAATCCATGACGGTTGTCAATAACCACCTATCTGCATTGATAAATTCCGATAATAAAATTAGGTTAGCTCTTTTTATACTGCTCCAATACCTGAAGTACATCTCCCCGCTTGATCTTCCCAGTCTCTGTATATGGAAATTGGGAAAGGGTATAAATTTTCTTCGGTCGTTCGAACGAAAGTAAGGCAGAAAGGGCCTTGGAATAATCTTGAGGTACAGCACCCGTAGGACTTTCTAGGACCAGAATGACCCGCTCGCCCAATTCGACATCCTTTTCCGAAGCAATAATAAAAGGAACCATTAAATGTGCAGAAAGCTTGGCCTCCAATTCCTCAGGTCTAATTTTAATTCCGCCACTATTAATGATGTTATCGTGCCTTCCCAACCACATGAATGAGAGCGATGAGTGTAATTCAACTAAATCGTTCGTCACCACACGCTCCGAACTTACCTTGGGAGCATCAATCACTAAACAGCCTCTTTGATCCATGGAGAACTTCACATTCGGCAGGGCAGAAAAAACATCAGATTTAGCAAAACCATTAATACGTCGTACGGCAACATGGGTAATCGTTTCGGTCATACCATAGGTCGCAAAAACTTCGGTTTGCTTATGTTGTAATTTAGCTTCCAATTCAGCAGAAATACTACCTCCCCCTACGATTAGTTTTTTAACCTTATCCAAGGCATCTATTGAATGGTGCAATTGATAGGGTACCATTGCTACAAAGTCATAGGGATTATCATATTCGGTAAGGGCATCTTTCTCCGGTGCAACTACATGTAAGTCCCAGCCCAACACCATAGCGCGTACGAGCATCATTTTCCCAGCGATATAATCGGATGACAAACAAAGTAAGGCTTTCGTCCCCTCTCCTGCCTTAAAATAAGCGCCAGTGGCTTTTGCACTATCAATCATTTGTTTTTTGAAAAGGATAATCTCCTTCGGCGCTCCAGTAGCTCCTGAGGTTTTTACGACCACCGTATCATCAAAGCTGAGCCATTCTTCTAAGAAACTAGCCATGCTAACTTCATAATCGGCGCCTTGTTCAATAAGGCCGTCGGCAAAGTTGAGTAATTCTTCCGCAGATGGGTATGGAAGCCCGTTGAGCTTAAATTTAGGATGAATGTAAGGTGAGGTTGGTTTCAAATTTTCTAGTTGCTTTTATTCAAGGATCGGCTTTTCTTTCGGTGGGGCTTCAATTTTCCCGAAAAGTTTCTCTTTCCAGTTCTTCCACTTATAACGCCATGCCATGATTCCTAAAAATATCGGATAAACCACCAATACTGGAATTAAAACATCAATACCCGCTGTAGGTTCAGAAATATCCTTTAAAACAGAGTTGGTTTGAAAAGCAGTCCAGTCTGCCGTGACCAGCAATGCTGCCACCAAGTTGTTTCCTGCATGAAATCCAAGGGCCAATTCAAGTCCTTCATCCATAAGAGTAATAATTCCTAAAAAGAATCCAGTACCAATATAATAGACCATAATTATGGGGCCTAGTTTATCCACTTCAGGATTAAAAAAATGCAAGCCACCAAAAACCAGGGAGGTGACCACCAAAGGAACCCATCTATTTTTCGCCGCTACACCAATACCCTGCATTAAGTACCCGCGAAAGAGGTACTCCTCATAACTAGTCTGAAGTGGTACCAAAATAATGGCAATGATAGCCAAAATAATAAAGGGTCCGGCTTCAAACTGAAATACATAATCATCGGGATTTCCATAATAATCTAGTACCGTTAAAACTATGGTCACTATCGCAATAAGTCCAAAACCAAACGCAAATCGGCCCCAGTCAATCTTCTTCCTGGAGGTAGTTAACGAAATCATATCTTGCTTATGGACTTTCTTTACCCAAAAAATAAGCCCTAACAAGCCTATGACAAAGGACATTAACATCAAAAACAAGGTGAGATTGGAGTCCAAAATCGTCATTATTTGATTAGGGTCTTCTAACGAAGTCATGTCACCACCTTCTGCGAAAATTTTGAGCATGGCCACGGCAACAAAGGGGATAGAACCTAATTGCCAAATAATAAAAACTACAATAAACCCAAGTAGGTACCTCCAACCATCATGTAAAAAGTTATAAGCAAGTTTTATAAACATCCTGATTTACTATTTAAAATTTAAAATCTCCATATTCCATGGTATGTTAGTATCATAATGAATCCTTCCGTTACGAACTAAAAGAGGAGATTCAATGTTGTTCGTATATAAACTTCCCGTCCCCAATCCTTGCGGCAATTTACTATTTTTTGTAAAGGTATATTGCGAAATAGCGTTTAATCCCACATTACTTTCCAAGGCAGAAGTCATCCACCATTGAACCCCATATGTCTCGGCAATAGAGATCCAATCATCACTGCCTTTAAAGCCACCAACAAAGCTTGGTTTTAGAATAATATAATGGGGCTTTACGGTTTCAATGAGCCTTATTTTTTCTTTGGAATTAAATATGCCTATCAGTTCTTCATCCAAAGCAATAGCTAATGGCGATTTTTCACACAAACCAGCCATCGCAGCCCATTGTCCTTTAGCGATAGGTTGTTCAATGGAGTGTAGCTCGATTTCGGATAGTTGTTTTAGTTTCTCCAAGGCTTCCCCTAGTGTAAAAGCACCGTTGGCATCGACGCGCAGTTCTATGTCATTCGGCGAGAACTCTTTTCGAATGGAATGTAACAAATCCAGTTCAGTCTGGAAATCGATCGCACCAATTTTCATTTTAATACAGCCAAAACCAGCTTTAATTTTTTCAGAAATCTGACGATTCATGAATTCCTTATCTCCCATCCAAACCAATCCATTGATTGAAATACCGTTTTCCCCCCTAGAAAATTGAGATGGAAAAATTTGAAATGGATCAGCTGCTTCAAGCGATTTAGAGGCAGTCTCCAAGCCCATTTGAATAGAAGGAAACTCCATCATTTCGGCATACAACGCTTCAAGGCCCATACCAATATGGTCGCACACCCATTGCAGTTTTTCCTCATAATCCGGACGGTCATCAATACTGAGACCTCTTAACATCCCACATTCGCCAATACCTATCCGCTCCTCTTTCTGTATTACCAACAACCAAGTTTCTTTGGTTTTCAAAACACCCCGAGACGTTCCTGCTGGTAGTATGAATTCTAAAATGTGTTTTTTGAAAGTAGCTTTGAGCATGTGCTTTTGTCCGATTATAATTCGATTGACGCCCCTATTTCCAGCAGCATGAGATCTTTCCCTGCATCGTAAAACTTCTTTTTGGCAAGGTCTTGATCAATTTCTATATAGCCAAAGGTGTCATAATGTACCCCCAGTACTTTGTCACATTCCACAAAATCACTGGCTAAAATAGCATCGTCTACGCCCATGGTAAAGTTATCTCCAATAGGAAGGACTGCCAAATCTAATTGGGTTCGCATGGGAATGAGCTTCATGTCCATGGTAAGGGCCGTATCGCCTGCGATATAAATATTTTTATGTTCCCCTTCAATTACAAATCCCCCAGGATACCCACCGTCACTTCCATCGGCAAAAGAGCTGGTGTGTATGGCATTTACGTATTTTACACGCCCAAAATCGAACTGCCAACTTCCTCCGTGATTCATGGGATGCACCTGAATTCCTAAGTTTTGGTAATGCATGGCAATCTCATAGTTCGAAACAATGGTAGCGCCTGTGTTTTTAGCAATGGCTTCTGCATCGAGCACATGATCTTCATGCGCATGAGTCAATAAGATATAATCCGCTTTAAGGTTTTGAATGTCAACAGCATCCTTGGACAACGGATTGGCTGAAATAAAAGGGTCCACGATCAGGTGTTTGCCCGAAACTTCAATATGAAGGCTATTTTGTCCGTAAAAAGTTATTTTCATATGCTCGTTTATACTGAATTAAAAGGTCACAAAGTGGCGTTTAAACTCCCATAAATTTAAGTGATTTTTATGACAATAGTGCAAATCATTGGATTGCGAATAAGCTTAGTGCAACCAACCAAATAAGATGGCAAAGGCAAAGGTACTAAGCGCCACTTTTTTTAATTCTGAATCCAAAAGTTGTGGTTCCTTGTTTCGTACTACTACCAAAATATTCAGAAGTAAAGGAAGAAAAGCTATGGCATACAAGAATTGTCGAGGCGAATTATAATGAAGTCCCGAATATAACAAGGCGCATAGCATTCCGATGCACAACAGACTATAGTGATATTTTTTGGCCCGAGGGAGGCCCATTTTCACTACCAAGGTATTTTTACCAACCAAGCCGTCGTTTTCAATATCACGCATATTATTGAGATTGAGCACAGCAGTACTAAACAATCCAATACTCAAGGCTGGCAAAACCAAATCCCAACTCAAGGTTTTTGTAAACAAGAAATAGGTGCCCAATACAGCTACAATTCCGAAGAATATAAAAACAAATAAGTCGCCAAAACCGGAATAACCATAAGCGCTATTCCCAACGGTATACTTAATGGCGGCAATCACAGAAGCGATGGCGAGATTGAAGAATATAAAAGCAAGTATAAAATGTTCATTTCCGAAGGCCATAAAAATCAACAGACTGGCCATAAAAAGTGTTATTACTGCAGTAATGGTCATCCCCCGCTTCATTTGCTTGGGCGAAATTAACCCAGAAGCCACCATGCGTTTTTCACCTTTTCTATGCGCATCGGTACCTTTTACGCCATCTCCATAATCGTTTGCAAAATTAGAAAGTATTTGAAATCCGATGGTCGTTAAAATAGCCAACCAAAACAATGGTTTCTCCCATATCCAACGATGACTTAAACACACAATCCCCCAAAAGGTTGCGTCCGTCTCTAACACCAATTCGCTAAAGTCTTTTGCGTAACCCAACGAAGCGCCCACAATAATACCAGAAACGGAAAGTGGAAGTGTTCTAGGTCTTGCAGCTGCAATCCAAGCTTTTACTTTTTGCATAGAAAAAATTCTCAAGCAAAAGTACAAGAAAAAAGAAATCCACTACCTATAAAAGATAGCGGATTCTAGACACAATAGTTTTAAACCTTATGAAAAAATACTTGATGAATAATTTTCTTGCTGTGCCAATAGTCTTTGTCAAAAAGAAAGTAACACTAAAAATAGTTTGGACAATGCTCCCTAAACTCTCTCATTTAATCTTTTGTTCATTTTTTGATTGATGAAATAGTTCAACTTTGATTACCACAAAAATAACCGAGAAACGTTCCTATTCCTTTAGCTAAAGATTAAGTAATTATAAATTAAACGAATAGAAAAGCGGGGTACATGTATTGGTTTGTTATCCTATCGTTAGGAAATAGTTACATCTTGATATTGAATAAAATTTAAGTACTTTAGAGACCTATAACCAACAAACCTAACTTCAAATGAAAAGAAATATCGATTTAGGACTTCTTGTCCTACGTGTAGGGCTTTCAGTAATGTTGCTAACGCACGGAATCCCCAAGTTCATGGATTTTATAGGAGGCAATATGTCTTTAGTAGGCGACCCCATTAAACTGGGAGGCCTCATAACTTCTATTTTAGTGCTTATCGCTGAAGTAGTGGCACCCGTCCTTATCCTTATTGGACTAAAAACAAGAATGGCAACCATTCCTGTCATCGCCACTATGGCCGTAGCTTTTTTTATGATCCATGCTAATGATCCCTTTGGCACAAAAGAAAAGGCCTTGCTCTATCTCGTTGGCTTCTTGGCGATCGCACTTATGGGTGCAGGAAAAATATCAATGGATAAAAAATAATATATCCTTATAAAAACTTCTGGGGAGATTTTTTAATTGAAGATATTAACCAACAATTCTTTTAATAAATCTCCTTGAGGAAGATTGGCTGCGCCCACTCCTTTGCTCTTCATATCAACTTCACGAATGGAAGAAATGATTGCACTTACCTTTTTCATAGGATAATTGCTGGCGGCAGTTTGGTACTCCTTAACGAAATAAGGGCTTACTCCAAGCACTTTAGGAGCCTGTGATTTATCGGTTAAGGAATGGTACTTCAGCAATTTAGAGAAAAAGCTATACATCAATGCAACGGTCATTACCAAAGGATGGCTCTTCGGGTTTTGAGCAAAATACTGCACGATTCCGAACGCTTTTTTTATGTCCTTAACTCCAATAGCGCTTTGTAATTCGAAATTATTGAAATCCTTGCTTATCCCAATGTTCTCTTCCACTAAATGAGGGGTGATTTGTTCTCCTGGCTTTAAGATGAGTTGTAATTTCTCTAGCTCATTATTTACCTTACTCAAGTCGTTCCCTAAAAATTCAGTTAACATTTGTGCGGCTTTTGGAGTGATTGTATACCCCTTTCCTGCCATAACACGACGAATCCAATCGGGCACCTGATTCTCGTATAGTTTTTTGCTTTCGAATAAGATTCCGTTTTTCTTAACCGTCTTGGACAATTTTTTACGGGCGTCCAATTTTTTGTACTTATAACAAACAACAAGCACTGTTGTTGGCTGAGGATTTTCGGCATAGGAAACTAAATTTTCGATAGTTCTCGACAAATCCTGGGCTTCTTTTAAAATAATCACTTGCCGTTCCGCCATCATCGGATAGCGTTTAGCGCTGCTTATCACATCCTCAATCGATACATCGCGACCATAATACACCATCTGATTAAAACCTCGCTCCTCTTCGGTCAACAATTGGGTCTCAATATATTTACTGATCCCGTCAATATAATAGGACTCCTCCCCCATCAAAAAATAAATGGGAGCAATGGTGCCTTGCTTAATATTGGCGATAATTTGCTTAACTTCTTCTAAAGCCATTCGTTGGATGCGTCTATATCTAAGATTGATAGACTTTAACCCTAAGATCAAAGTCAGAAATTATGATTTCATAACGGAAAATTGTTTCTTTGTTTTATGCTGAAATTGAACTTTCCGGACTATTCTTTCCGTTTCAAAAATAGCGAAAACAAACCATTGATTTTCGATGTCATCCGAAAAAAATTTGTGGTACTCACCCCCGAAGAATGGGTGCGTCAACATGTACTTCAATTTTTAATTACTGAAAAGCAATTTCCTATCTCCCATATCAACGTCGAAAAGCAGCTCGTACTTAATGAAACAAAAAAAAGATATGACATAGTGGTCTTCAACAAAGACGGAAGCATCCATCTTATTGTCGAATGTAAGGCTCCCCATATTGGTATAAGTCAAGACACCTTCGATCAAATTGCCCGTTATAATCTCGTCACAGAGGCCACTTATTTGATGGTTACCAACGGCCTCTCCCATTATTTTTGCACCATGGACTACCAAGAAGAACGTTATCAATTTTTAAAAGACCTACCGAAAAACGAGGCTTCCCTAAAAAACTCTTAACAGTTTAAGGTAAACTCCGAACTAAAAAATATCTTTGCAGCTGTGAAAGTCGCTATTGTTATCCTTAACTGGAATGGAAAAAAGTTGCTCGAAGAATTCTTACCATCCGTGGTTCGATTTTCTTCGGAAGCAACCATCTATGTAGCAGACAATAACTCGACAGACGAGAGTATTTCCTTCCTAACCGAAACCTATTCCGAAGTAAAAATTATTCAGAATAAAGAAAACGGTGGTTACGCCAAAGGATATAACGAAGCCCTACAGCACCTCACTGAGGATCTATTTGTCCTTTTAAACAATGACGTTGAAGTGACTGAAGGTTGGCTCTCTCCCATCATTTCGGAATTCGAAAATGACGCGACGATGGTCGCCGCTCAACCTAAAGTACTAGATTATAAAAACAAAGCCTATTTTGAATATGCCGGGGCAGCGGGTGGATTTATTGACCAATTGGGTTATCCTTATTGCCGCGGTCGAATTTTCAATACCATCGAAAAAGATTTGGGACAGTATGATGACACCATCGATATTTTCTGGGCTACGGGTGCCTGCCTTTTTATAAAACGAGCAGCTTTTGTGGCTCAAAAAGGATTTGATGAAGACTTTTTTGCACATCAAGAAGAAATCGATCTTTGTTGGCGACTACTATCCGCTGGTGGATCCATAAAGTATGTCGGAAGCTCTAAAGTATATCATTTAGGAGGTGGTACGCTTGCGGCTACGAATCCAAAGAAGACTTATTTTAACTTTAGAAATACCCTGTTGGCCTTAGTGAAAAATGTAAAAGGGTTTCATGTCTGGTGGCTAGTGTTTCAGCGATTGGTGTTGGATGGTTTGGCTGGGTTACAATTTTTATTTCAGGGAAAAGTTGGTCACTTTATGGCAGTAATCAAGGCCCATTTTGGCTTTTATCGCTTACTTCCACGGTTTCTTCAGAAGAGAAAAAAATCGGCAACAACTTTAAAATATTACCGAATAAAATCGATTGTTTGGAATTACTTTATTGTAAAAAAACGTAACTTTAACAATCACTAATAAATTTAACTTAAAATATTGTTAAGTAGTCTGTAACTGCTTATTGAATTTATAATTTTGACAACCATATAAACTTAACAAACATGAAAAAGCTTTTAATTTTAGTAGTTTCAACTGGTTTGCTTTTTAGCTCCTGTGTCTCTAAAAAACAATACGCAGAACTGGAAGCAAAACAAATCAAAACCCAGAATTTATTAAATACCGCCACGGTTAAATTGAACGTATGTGAAGCCGAACTAGCTGCGGCAAGTGCAAGTATTGCTTCACTTAAGGAGCGCGTCCAAGAAATGAAACAAACCAATAAGGACCTCATTGATAGTTCAAAATCCTTGACCATTTTAACCCAACAAGGGGCGACCAATCTTGAGAAATCTTTAGAAAGCTTAAAGGAAAAAGACCTGAAAATAAATCGATTGCAAGACGCCTTAAATAAAAAGGATAGTGTGACACTCGCCTTAGTAACAAGTCTTAAAAGAGAAGTTGGCTTTAACGATCCCGACATCGAGATTAATGTGGAAAAAGGAGTGGTCTTTATTTCGCTATCGGATAAGGTATTATTTAAAAGCGGAAGTTATATCGTAACCACCAGAGCTCGTGAGATATTAGCCAAAGTGGCTATAGTTATTAACAGTAAACCAGAATTTGAAGCCATGGTAGAAGGACATACGGATGACCGACCATTCAAAAAAGGAGTGCTGCTTGACAATTGGGATTTAAGCGTGAAACGTTCTACTTCCATTATTAGAGAGCTGCAAGCTCTTGGGGTTAATCCAGCACAGCTAATTGCTGCAGGGCGTAGTCATTACCAACCATTGGTAGCCAACGACACGGCAGAAAACAGATCGACGAACAGACGTACTAAAATCTTAGTATTGCCGAAAATTGACCAGTTCTACACCATGATTGAAGAAGAATTGGAAACCCTTTCTGCGGAGGACGGAAACTAGCAAAACAGACTTTTATATATTGGAAAACCCGGCCTTTGGCTGGGTTTTTTATATTTTTATAAAGCATGAAAACACACTTCAACTTATCTGATACTCAATTTGAGGAGGCTTTTAAACGAGCCATCTTGGCGCCACAATTATTTAGTCATGAGGCTCATTTACGACTCGCATGGCTTCATATAAAAAGCTCCGGAATTGACAACGCTATCACTAATATAACTGCACAAATCAAAAATTATACGCGGGTATTAAATGCCGAAGGCAAATACAACGAAACCGTAACTATAGCAGCCATCAAAATTGTCAATCACTTTATGTTGAAGGCGACAAGCAAAAATTTTAAGGGTTTTATGACGGAATTTCCAAGGTTGAAAACAAACTTCAAGGATATACTTTCCCAACATTATGGATTTGATATTTTTACAGAAGCGGAGGCCAAATCAAGTTTTATCCAACCCGATATTTTGCCTTTCGATTAAATCTCCAGGCTCCCTTTTCCTTCTCGAATAAGCTCTGGTTCATCGCCTGTAAGGTCGATGACCGTTGACGCTACGTTTCCTCCATAGCCTCCATCCACAACGATATCTACGAGTAGATCCCATTTTTCCCAAATAAGTTCTGGATCGGTAGTGTACTCAATCACCTCATCATCATCTTTAATAGAGGTAGAAACAATTGGATTTCCCAAGGCGCCTACGATAGCCTGTGTAATGGGATGGTCAGGCACTCTAATACCTACTTCCTTTTTCTTTTTAAAAACAGAAGGTAAATTATTATTTCCCGGAAGGATAAAAGTATAAGGCCCTGGTAACGCCCGTTTCAATAACTTAAAGGTGCTGGTGTCTATTTGTTTTACATAATCACTCAAGTTGCTGAGGTCTTCACAAATGAATGAAAAATTAGCCTTTTCTAGCTTCACACCTTTGATTTTAGCAATCCGCTCTAAAGCTCCCTTGTGGGTAATATCGCAACCTAAAGCGTAGACGGTATCACTTGGATAAATCACCAAACCACCACTGCGCAATACATCAACCACTCGCTTTATTTCTTTCGGATTGGGGTTGTCTTCGTATATTTTTATTAATTGGGCCATGGGTTATTGCTAACATCGTATACCTAAATATACCTTACTTTTCCCAAACACCATAATACCAAATCAATTTTTCCGTTATCCTTTATATTCGTTCTGCTATGAAAAACCGTAACTACCTATTTTTTCTTCTCTTCGGAATAAGTTTTTGTCTATTTGCCTGTACTGTGGAAGAACGTGATGTGGCCGATGATACCAAGCCAACAGACGGTGGCTCTCCACCCATTGACGCGGTTACTTTTAGGAACGTATCCTACGGAAGCGATTCCCAGCAAGTATACGATCTCTATTTACCCGAAGGCCGTACAACTTCGACAACCAAAGTAATTGTACTAATCCACGGCGGTGGTTGGACGGAAGGTGATAAAGACGACATGGATAACTTTGTGTCGCTTATGCAGCGCGAGCATCCTAATCATGCTATAGTGAACGTCAATTATGTATTGGCTAGCGTGGCACCTATGGTTCCTGCTTTTCCCAATCAGTTTTTAGATATTGAAGCCGTGTTGCAGAAAATAACATCCGAACAGGAGGACTTGCAAATTTTGCCTGAGTTTGGACTTATAGGCACCAGTGCCGGAGCCCACCTTGCACTTATGTACGATTTTGTTTACGATACCACTGATCAAGTGAAGTTTGTTGCAAACATCTTAGGTCCAACCGATTTCACCGACCCGTTTTACGCCAACGATCCAAATTTTGCTATTGCTTTATCACTTTTAGTAGACGAAAGCCAATACCCAGAGGGCACCAACTATGCAGAAGCTACAAGTCCTGTATATCAGGCAAGTACTTCTAGTAGTCCGGCAGCATTATTTTATGGAAATCAGGATCCTTTAGTTCCACTTTCGAATGGAGCATCGCTTGATGCAGCTTTGAGCAACTCTCAAATCACCCATAGTTTTACTACTTACAATGGAGGCCATGGAGATGATTGGAGCGTAACAGATATTCAGAATTTGCAAACTCAGATTAGCGAGTATATTGAGACCTATTTGCCTTATGTTGAATAGAAATAATGCTACTAAGAATCCAACACCTTCAACTTCATAAATCGGAGAACTACTTTTTTGACTCCCTTTTTTCCAAAGTCAATCTCAGCTCTAACATCGGCATCGGCATCTTCGAACTTTAGAATCTTTCCTCTACCAAAAACAGCGTGTTCAACGGCTACTCCCACTTTAAGACCGGACGCGGCCAAGTCAAACTTTTTACCTTTACCACTAGTTATTGGCTTTAATCTACGAAGCTTTCGCAATTGATCTTCATTGGGGCCTGTGGGAGGTGTTCCTCCTGTGGGCTTTCGCAGTCGGAGTTTGCTTTTATCTACCTCACCAAATATGTCGGCATCAATCAATGGTTTATAACGATGTTCTGTTATTGGAGTTAGATACTCGAGAAAATTTTCATCTATTTCTTCAATAAAACGACTTGGTTCGGCGTCAATCAATTTGCCCCATCGGTACCTGCTTTGGGTATAGGTTAAAAAAGCCTGCTTTTCTGCTCTGGTTATTGCTACGTAAAATAATCTGCGTTCCTCTTCCAAGTCTGCCTCCGTGCTCATGCTCATGCCACTTGGAAACAAGTCCTCCTCCATTCCGACGATATAGACATAAGGAAATTCCAATCCTTTCGCCAAATGAATCGTCATTAAGGCTACCCGGTTATTTTCTCCTTTATCATTATCCAAATCGGTTGCCAGGGCAACGTCTTCTAAAAATTCAGAGAGTGAACCTGTGGTATCCGCCAATTCTTTTTGCTCTTCGACAAAATCGCGCATCCCGTTGAGTAACTCTTCAATATTCTCAATACGTGCAATCCCTTCGGGGGTTCCGTCCTTTTTGAGCTCTTGAACCAATCCCGTTTTTTTGGACACATGTTCGGCAATCTGAAAGGCATCAAATCCTTGATTAACCACCTGAAAACTCTCAATCATTGTGGTGAAATTGCGCAACTTCGTTTTGGTCCCCACATTAATTTGAAGGTCAATTTTATCGATGGCCTTCATCACATCAAAAATCGGGCGATTGTAATGATTCGCTGCCACGGTGAGGCGTTCCATAGTCGTTTGGCCTATCCCACGCGCAGGATAATTAATCACACGCTTAAGAGCCTCTTCATCCTTCGGGTTCAGAATAAGACGTAAATAAGAGAGTACATCTTTTATTTCCTTTCGCTGGTAAAAACTTAATCCCCCATAAATGCGATACGGGATATCTCTCTTCCGAAGCGCATCTTCCATAGCCCGTGATTGAGCATTGGTACGATAAAGAATGGCAAAATCTTCATAGCCAATCTGATTGTTCATGGCTGTCTCGAAAATATTACTCGCAACAAAACGTCCCTCGTCACCATCGGTCTGAGTACGATTTACTTTAATCTTATTCCCTTCGGCATTCGCCGTCCAAACCACTTTATCGAGGCGTGTTTTATTTTTTTCAATAATACTATTGGCGGCGTTGACAATATTCTGCGTAGAGCGATAGTTTTGTTCCAAACGAAACACCTTTACATCGTCATAATCTTTCTGGAAATTCAGAATATTATTGATGTTCGCACCACGGAACGCATAGATACTTTGGGCATCATCACCCACCACACATATATTTTGAAAACGATCGGAAAGCGCTCTTACAATTAAATACTGACTGTGGTTCGTATCTTGGTACTCATCCACCAAAATATATCGGAATCGGTCCTGATACTTTGCCAATACCTGCGGAAAGCGAGTTAAGAGTTCATTCGTTTTGAGTAAAAGGTCGTCAAAATCCATGGCACCTGCTTTGAAGCATCGATCCACATAGGCCTTATAGATTTCGCCCAAACGAGGTATTTTAGCCATGGCATCGGCTTCCATTCGCTCTGGGTCTTTAAAATAGGCATTCACCGTGATCAAACTATTCTTGTAAGATGAAATGCGCGAATACACCTGCTTGTACTTATAAATTTCTTTGTCGAGCTTCATCTCCTTAATGACCGCTCTAATCACACTCTGGGAATCCTGAGTGTCGTAAATGGTAAAGTTCGAAGGATATCCTAATTTGTCGGCTTCAAAACGCAATATTTTAGCAAAAACACTATGAAATGTACCCATCCAAAGATTTTTTGCTTCGGACGAGCCAACGATCTGAGAGATTCGTTTTTTCATTTCGCGTGCTGCCTTGTTGGTAAAGGTGAGTGACAGAATATTAAATGGATTTACTCCTTTGGACATCAGATAGGCGATGCGATAGGTAAGTACGCGTGTCTTGCCCGATCCCGCCCCGGCAATCACAATCATGGCACCATCTTTCTGAAGTGTTGGCGCTAGTTGAGCCTCATTTAACTGATCTAAATATTCTTGCAATTTTTATTTTTCTGAATTAAGTAGGCTCCTTCTCCAGTGTTCAGGAAGCGCAATTTTCATGGTCTTTTCGAAACGTGAAAATACAGAAATTAGACCGAATTGAGGGCGCCTCTTTTCAGAATTTATAAACAACAATTGCTTCCTTGTATTTGCTGAAATTTTAAATATCTTTAGCTTTCAAAATAGTATTCCGATAGCAACTACAATTAAGAGTTTTCAAGACCTTACTCAAGTGGTGTTCCTAGCGAAATATGATAAACTCAATATACTCGATGAAACGTAGCTATTTATTACTTCTAGCGCTTATGACCATAGCTTATAGCGCCACAGCACAAATGGACAAAAACATCCTTACCGATATTGAAAATATTGAAGGTAAAGTCATTGATTGGCGCCATTATTTTCATGAAAATCCAGAGCTGTCCAACCGTGAATTCAATACAGCAAAAAAAATAGCCGAACACCTTAGATCACTAGGAATGGAAGTTCAGACCGAAGTAGCCATTACTGGAGTTGTAGGTATTCTGAAAGGAGACTTGCCCGGAAAAGTAGTCGCCTTGAGAGCCGATATCGACGGACTCCCAGTGACGGAACGTAATGACCTTCCTTTCAAAAGTAATGTAAAGTCTACCTTTTTAGATAAAGAAACTGGAGTGATGCACGCCTGTGGACATGATACGCACATCTCAATTTTAATGGGTGTAGCCGAAATACTTTCCAAACATAAAGACAAAATAAAAGGAACGGTGAAGTTTATCTTTCAACCGGCCGAAGAAGGACCACCTCCCGGAGAAGAAGGTGGTGCGAAAGTGATGATTAAAGAAGGCGTTTTAAAGAACCCTGATGTAGATGCGATCTTTGGGCTCCATATCAATTCGGGTACACCGGTAGGAACTATTCGCTATAAAAGCGGTGGAACCATGGCAGCCGTAGAGCGTTTCGTCGTGGACGTTCAAGGGAAACAAACGCATGGCTCTGCTCCATGGACTGGTGTTGATCCTATCTTGATTTCAGCAAAAATTATTGACGGGTTTCAAACTATTATCAGTAGAGAATCACCTTTAGTACAAGAGGCGGCGGTGATTACGGTGGGTAAAATCACCAGTGGCGTTCGTTTCAACATCATTCCGGAGAGTGCTGAAATGATTGGAACCGTACGAACATTGGACCCAGATATGAGGGAGTTGATTATGCGAAGAATGAACGAGATGGCCCGCGATATTGCCAAGGCTTACGGAGGAACTGCAACCATCGAATGGCAGAACAACACCGTAGTGACCTATAACGATCCTGCTTTAACTGCTCAAATGGTGCCAACATTAGAAGCCATAGCAGGGAAAGAGAACGTACAGATTATGAAAGCAACCACAGGCGGGGAAGACTTTTCCTATTTTCAAGAAGTGATTCCTGGGTTTTATTTCTTCTTAGGCGGAATGACGCCAGGAAATAAAGAGGTATTCCCACACCACACACCAGATTTCAAAATTGACGATGCTGGAATGCTTTTAGGGGTTAAGATGATGACGCAGGTGGCGTTGGATTATTTGAATGCTCAATAAATATTTGTAGTAACTGCCTTTGGGTAAATAGTAGTATTTTAATAAGAATTGTATGGACGCTGTTATCAATTTTATTACACACATCCCTTGGTGGGCTTGGATTTTAATAGTGCTGGCCGTGGTTGCCATCCGTGACATCACCCAGCGACCCCATACGATTAGCCATAACTTCCCCTTAGTGGGGCATATTCGGTATTTGTTTGAAAGCGTCGGACCAGAGATTCGCCAATACTTTGTAGCCAATAACCGAGAGGAATTACCTTTCAATCGCATTGAAAGGGGTTGGATATACGCTTCAGCAAAAAAAGAAAACAATTACGAGGGGTTTGGAACGGACCGCGATATTTATGCGCACCAGCATATTTTCATCAATAATGCCATGATGCCCTATCAAATTGGCAAGGAGCATCCCAATAGCAAAGACAAAACCTTTTTACCCTGTGCTAAGGTCATGGGAGCCTACAACAAGAGACCTAAGCCATACAGGCCTGCTTCCGTTATTAATGTATCCGCCATGAGTTTTGGCTCTTTATCGGCCAAAGCGATTGAGTCTTTAAATAAAGGTGTTCAAATAGCGGATGCCTATCATAATACAGGTGAAGGCGGTTTATCTCCGTATCACAGCAATGGTGGGGATGTTATTTTTCACTTCGGAACCGGTTACTTTGGAGTGCGGGCTGACGATGGAGGATTTTCCATGGATAAGATGAAGAAGTTAGTGGAAGATAACCCGTTTATTAAAGCCATAGAAGTGAAGTTGTCACAAGGTGCCAAACCAGGAAAAGGTGGCGTTTTACCAGGTGCAAAGATCACCAAAGAAATAGCAGATATTAGAGGTGTTGAAATTGGAAAAGATGTGTTATCACCGCCTAATCACAAGGCTTTTTCTAATGTTCCCGAACTGATGGAATTTATTGAGAAAATTGCCGAAGTCACTGGTTTGCCGGTAGGTATAAAAGCTGCGATCGGTAAATTGGAACAATGGGAAACGTTGGCAGATCTTATGGTTAAAACGGGCACGGGACCCGATTTTATAACCGTCGACGGAGGTGAAGGAGGAACAGGCGCTGCACCACCAAGTTTTGCTGATCATGTATCATTACCATGGGTTTACGGATTTAGCGACTTATACAGATTGTTTCAGAAAAAAGGATTAACCGAGCGTATTGTTTTTATCGGAAGTGGAAAATTAGGTTTCCCAGGGAAAGCTGCAATGGCTTTTTCCATGGGCGTAGATTGCATAAATGTGGCTCGTGAAGCCATGATGAGCATTGGCTGTATACAAGCACAAATTTGCCATACCAATCGCTGTCCTAGTGGTGTGGCTACCCAAAGCAAATGGTTGCAAAACGGGATCAACGTTCCTTTAAAAAGTGAACGCCTGGCACAATATTTTAAATCGTTCCGAAAGGAGTTTGTGGAAATTACTCACGCGGCTGGGTATGAGCATCCTTGTCAGTTTAAGATGAGTGATATTGAAGTAAATGTAGATGACCATAATCTTTCGAAGGAGTTAAATAGGACCTATAACTATGAAAAAGTTCCGGTGCCATTTAATAATATGCAAGAACTTAAGGACTGTATGTATTTAGGAGGACGGAAGTAGAGAACAGTGTTCAGTGTTCAGGTTATAGAAAGCTAGAAAATATTATTTTCTTCAGCCAAACAATTTCAGAAACACTTTCCTATTGGCCCTTGATATAGGTACTCGATGCTCGTTTTCCAGTACAATATAACCTTCATTTTCAAAACTTCGAACCTTGGCAATGTTTACAATATGTGATTTGTGACACTTAAAAAAAGAGTTTTCCAGCATTTTCTCAAATTTACCCAGATTATAAGAGCTTAAAATTTCAGTTTTATCCGAAAGGTGAATTTTGGTATAGCCTTCGTACCCTTCAAGATGTAGCACCTCTTCCTGTGGAATAAAAGACATGCCTATGGAAGTGGGTACAATCAGTTTATTGTTTTTGTTCAAGGTCTCGCTCAATAGTTTCACTAAATTTTCATTAGTGTCCATCTCTTTCTTTTCCAAAATAATGGATTTTGCCTTATCGACGGCCGAAATTAGTTCGTCGCTATCGATAGGTTTCATCACATAATCCACGGCATTCTTTTTCAAAGCATCTAAAGCGTATTCACTGTACGCCGTCACAAAAATAACCTGAAAACTAATCTTCGAAAGCTTACTCAACAGTTCAAAACCATTCATGCGAGGCATTTCTATGTCGAGAAACACCAAATCTGGCTGTTGTTTTTCAAGAAATTTAATGGCTTCTTCTGGATTCTGAAAAGTTTGAAGTATGATTAACTCTGGGAAAAACTTTTCTAGCTTTTGGCGTAGGCCATTCAAAGCAGAAAATTCATCATCAACAAGTATGGCAGTAGTTTCACTCATTATTTGCGTATTATGATAAAGGTAGAGATGTTGCCTTTATCGTTGGATTTTGGAAAGGCTTCTTGGGTGGTATAGGTCACCTTCCAATGCAAGCTCCTGTTTAAATAGAATAGCCTGTCCTTCAAAACATTGGAGGATTTTATTTTTCGCAGCCCTTCTTTCTTGGTGTTTGCGAAACCAACTCCGTCGTCCTCAATGGAAATAACGAGTTCAGTATTGCTTACTTTTTTAAAGTCTACCGTGATATTTCCTTGATCCACTTTGTTGAAAATCCCATGATTAACCGCATTTTCTACAATAGGCTGTAACAACATTGCTGGAATTTTGGCTTGTTTCCCATTCAAACTTGGGCCCACATTGATGTGGTATTTAAACTTATCACGAAATCGAAGTTGTTCTAGATCTAAGTAATTCTTGAGCAAAAGGACCTCATCATTAATAGTAATTTCGTTTTCCTTTGAGAGTTCAAAAAAGGTGCGAATGAGTTTGGAAAATTTCACCAAATAGGTTTCGGAAGCCTCAAAATCGTTGTTATTTATATAATACTGAATGGCAGCCAGCGAGTTGAAAACAAAATGCGGGTTCATCTGTGAGCGTAGGGCTTTAAGCTGAATTTGGGCCAACTCCTTCTCCTGAATAAGTTTTCGGGTATGCTTTTTCTGAAAAATTTTCAGAATAAAAAATAAAATAGATCCCAACAAAACTGCAAAGGCTATGATAGCAATAGCAATAAACCACTGCGTTTGCCACCAGAGCGGTTTCACAGAAAAACTAATCGACTTTTCAATACCATGGCTTCTCACCACAAAAGAATAATCATCCGGTTTTAAATCGGCAAAAATGAGACTACTCGATGTAGAGGTGACCCATTCGAACTGGCTGGGGGACAATTTATAATCGTATTCCAAAGGTTCCATACGTTCAGAAAAATCGATACTGGCAATCGTGAAATTAACATGGTTTCCTTTCGTAAATTGAAAAGAAGCATTCCCTTGGTTTATATCGCTCTCATTATACATTGCATTCTGAATATAGATATCCAAAAACTGAGGGGATTTTTCAAGATTCTTAGGGAAAATCGCAATTCCATTATCCGTTGCTATCATTATTTCCGCACTTATTTCGATCACTGAATTAATCTTACGTGATGGCAGTCCGTCGCTTTCGTCTAACTTTCTTACCAAGCGATATCCCTGCTTTGTTTTTTTATATTGAAGTGCTCCAATTTCTGTGGCCAGCCAAAGTCCATCTTGGGTAATGAAAGCATCCTCAACACTTAAAAACTCAGATCCTTCCAGTGGGGTAATTTGTTCCAAGTTGGTAAGATAAGCCCCAAAACCGTCAGTTCCGAGGAGGAGTTGGTCGGGGGAAACCTCCATCAGATAGAGAATGGGTTCTTGTAAGGATGCTTTCGGAATGGTGAGCTCATAAATACTGTCCATTACCATGGTTTTTAATCCATTTGAAGTACCTAAGATAACTTGATCTTTAAAATAAATTAGGTCATTGATACCATATTGTCGATACATTTTTAGAACGGAGAAATTGGAGAGATTTCTTCTCTGTAGTCCACCCGAAGTAGTTGTATAAATGGTATCATTTACAAAAAACAATTTGCGAACCCCTAAATGAACGTTCGACGTTCTTTTGGGAACATCGTCTTTGTTTTGCTGAATGATCTTTGTTTCTGAAAAATAAAAAGAACGCTGCAATGGATCAATATAGGAAGCGCTATAGATAAATCCGCCATCCTGAATTAACGGAGTAAACCCTCGTTGTTGTTTGTCGTACTCAAAGAACCCTTTGGACCGAACGCTGGCGACTATTCTATTGTTTAAAATATCAATTCTATTCACCTTTTGATCCAACAAATGATAGGTGACTTCCCTATGTACCTGGGGAAGCATATAAATACCGTTGGTGAATGTGCAACGCCAAACATTGCCTGATCTGTCGACCATGGAAAAATGCGACTGAATATCTTCAGAAAGAGGTATCAATTGTTCCAACTGATACTCTTTTCCCAAAATAGCCACTCTATTAAAACTTGATAGCTGAACTTGACCATTGACAAAATTGTAGCGAGTAAAGATGGACTGCTCTGGTCGAAAACCCACATCAAACTCGCGGTGGAAAACCTCTTGAGTCTGTAAATTGAAGATACTATAGCCATCGTCATGCAGCATGCCATTAATAGAATCCTTGCCCAAATACCTCTGGCCGAATAACTTGCCAACATTATCAAATTTAAAAGGTTCCGATTTGTAATAATAAAAATAGGCCAGACCAGCTATAATAGAACTGTCGTCCATATTTTCATTCCAGATAGTGGTTTTCATCGCAGTTTCTCTAGGTATATGTTTCCAACAACCATCTACCAAAGCATAACAATTATCACTATTCCCAAAGAGAATTGTGTTTCTATATTGGTACACCTGGGACGGATACAAAATGTTATTTTCATTACAAGCAGGAAAATTATACACTTGGTCATTATGGATATAACCAATAATAGACGATTTAGAAAAGTACCACATCCTATTATCAGGACCTTCGCGTATATCCCAGATATCATTGGTTGGTAGGCCATTTTTTGTAGTAAAGACGGTAAATTCTTTGCCATTAAAGCGGGCGATTCCCTTATCGGTCAATGCCCAAATAAAGCCATTGATATCCTGGGTAATGCGATATACATGGTTACTAGGCAAACCATCACTGATCGTATAATTTGTATGTAGCTGGGCCAGTGAAAAATTCCATACCATAACTAGAACAGCGATGATATGGAATTTTTTGTTTTTCATACTCAGGAGGTCAACTTCAAAAGTGCTAGATTGATTGTACTAAAATTAGTTAAAAACTTTCAAGTGGTTTTCGGTTAGCGCTTAATTAGCTTAAATGTATTCATATTAAGGTTAAGATCGAAGGCTTGAATAAAATACATCCCATTGGCAAGGTTGCCTATATAAATGGATTTTTCATCAGTCAAAGCCCCTGTGAAAACAATTCTTCCTGAAGCATCAAGTACGGTATAGGTTACAAGTCCATCGCTCGTAAAGTAAACTACATCGGAAGCCGGGTTTGGATAAATACCACCTTGGTCCATATGCTCTTCGTTTGTGGACAACGCAGGGTCACACATACTTATTTGGAAGGCAATAACCGCATCATTCAAAGTAAGTGGTACGGTACTGGTAGGAATTTGGTTTGAAGTCACTTGTATAGGGATGAGGCTGCCTGTATTGGGGGTGAGTTGAAGTGCTAAATGATCACATTCATTTCTGAGGTTCAGCGGGGTTCTATACAATTCGGTTTCTGTGAAGGTTGCAGACGGGTTGGTACGATAACCCACATGATAATAGTTGGCAGTACCGTCGGTGCTTATATACAACTGGCTTATGTCCGGGTAATAAATTAATGGCAATTGTCCCGACCAGAAATTAAATTCGTCCCCAGCGGGCTCTGTATGTGGCACCAAATACTGGTAACTCGCTCCCACTTGAGCTCCCGTTGCCTTTGTAAATTCGTAAACGAATAGTGTGGACTGCCCGAAGAAGCTTCCACTGGCGTTGGTCCAGTTTTCGTCCCTGTCGTAGCCCGATATCACTAAATTATTGGCCGAATTGGCCGATTCCATGATTCTGAAGCCATATTTGTCCAAATCATTTCCAGTAGCGACCCAAGCCTGCGTATTGGCTCCTGTGGCATTGTTGAGAACGGTCACACCAAAATAGTGGGAAATGGAATAATTAACCAATACGTACACCTGGTTGGTTCCCACATCGTAATAGGCATCGGTACTCACATCGCTTCCATTTCCGAAGATATAACTGCTATCCCACATAAAAACTCCAGAAAGATCTATTTTATGTGCCAAAACTCCTTGTTGAACAGTAGAGTTAGGTGTAATTCCAGTTGCACTTCCTGTAATAAAGAAGCCGTCATTGGTTTCGGTAATACCATTGGCGAAATCGTATTCGAGGGAATTTATAGGATTGTTGGTGTCTATTTCACTCGTCCAGATATGATTGAGGTTGATATCGGTTCGAAGTATAAATCCAAAGTTGTTGAAGTTACAATTGACGTCTAACGCATAACAATCACTAAAAAATCCACCTACGACAAAACCTGGGTCGGCTATCCCGTCATTGTTGGCGTCACTCTGGGTGTGAATTATTTTTAACCCTCTCGAATTTAAACTTGGGCTTAAGACATCATAATAATTGGCGGTAACGAAGTTTCCGTTTGACGCAAGAATTTCGGCAATAAATACCCTGCGAGTACCAGAGACATCAATAGAACCTGTCACATAGATAGAAGCCCCGGCAACTACCATATCGAATACTCTTGCATGTACAAGGCTTGTATGAGTGTATTTTTTTATCCAAACTACAACGCCATTCTGATCCAATCGTTTTAGTGTTAGCTCTTCATTTTGCAGGGAATTATCAAACAAGTTTCCCGCGACAATAAAATCATTCGAGCCATCATTGGTGGACTCCATATTTAGATCGTGATAATGCTTATTGGCCACCCTTATTGTTTTCTGAAATTGCGCATAACTACTAAAGGTTACCAACAAGCCAAAGACTAGAAAAAGTAATTTTGATTTCATAATTTTATCATTTATCGATTACTACTGCTCAAAACTATGGAGGGTGGGGTGTAAATCAAGATGCCATTTGTCAAACCTTAAGTTTCATGCAACCAAATACTACTTTCCTCCAATGAACGTTATTTGTAAAGTTTGCTAAAACACCCTATGTTTGCTTAAATTCATACTACTTATGGAAGAAATGACCCAGATTCTTAGTTATGTAGCCTACCTTCTACCGGCTATCGTCGTTGGTATTATCACCTACTATTTTTTTAAAGGACATATTGCCAATGAAGAAGGAAGGCGTCGTTATTTGGTTCAAAAGGAAGCTCAGAATACGATCCTGCCAATGCGTATGCAGGCTTACGAACGACTTTCACTACTATTAGAGCGAATAGACCCTAACAAACTATTGATTCGCGTAAAACCTTTTGCCGATGAGATTGAAAAGTATGAAATACTGCTTATTCAAAATATTGAACAGGAGTTTGAGCACAACGTAACCCAGCAAATCTACGTCACTCCTGAATGCTGGAACCTCATAAATGCAGCTAAAAATGCTACTATTCATATTATTCGTCAGGCAGTAATGCATGAAAAATCGGGGACCGCAGACGGGGTTAGAGAGTATTTACTACGGAATTTTATGGAAGAAATAACACCTTCCCAAAAGGCACTTGCTTATATAAAAAAGGAAGTTGGAGAGCTGTTTTAGGGTACAAATAGGTTATTACGTATCGCATATAGAATAAGTCCTATTCTATTTTTAATATTCAGTTTTTCGTAGAGGGAATCTCTATAACCTTCTATAGTTTTCGGACTTAAGAACATGACTTCTGCTATTTGCTTATAGGTCATTTCAGTACAGGCGTGTTTGATAAATTCAAGTTCGCGTTCCTTTAACTTTTCTCTAGAAGGACTTTTATCTAAGCTTCCAATCAACAGTTTTGCTATGGTATTGGTGTGGTAATATCCATGACGCATGACTTGTTCTAGAGCCTCTTGCAACACTTCTTTTTCGGTGTCTTTCATTAAATACCCTTTAGCTCCTGCTCTTAACATTCCTAAAATAATGTCTTCATCTACCTCTACCGATAGCGCGAGTACATTGATATTGGGGTGGGTCTCTTTGATCGTTTTAGTAGCCACTATCCCATTTATGATGGGCATGTTTACGTCCATTAAAATGATGTCTGGAACATTATTGGCAAACTTCAGTTTATCCAGCAATTCTTTTCCATTCTTACAGAGATACAAAGTTTCGAACCCCTCAAAACTATTGACTAATTCCTGAATGGCCTGAGCCAGTAAAACATGATCATCCACTATTACCACGGTATATGCCATACTTCTTATTTGTTAGGGGATGTGCTTTTACTAAAGGGGTATACTAAGGTAAGGTTTGTTCCTTTACTTTCTTCGGAATTAATCTCCAAATGTGCATTTATTAAACGGGCCCGCGTCTTCATGTTCTTCAAGCCAATACCATCATAGTCTTCAGAATTCATAAAGCCGATACCATTGTCGTTGGCTGAAATAAACAGCTCATCGGAGTCATAGTTCAAAACAACATTCAAGTTTGTGGCTTGAGAATGCTTAATCGTATTAGAGAAAAATTCTTGTAAAATTCTAAAAATAATAATTTGTTCACTATCACCAATGTCATACCGATCTCCTTTTACGGATAGATTAGCTTCAATAAATCGCAGCCTGTTAAACCGTTCTATTTCCAGCTGTACAGCTTCTTTGAGTGTCAACTTTTTAATGGCCTCGGGATTGATAATCTTGGATAATGCACGGAGTTCGTCAAGGCCCTCGCCAATTAATTTGGCGGCTTGTTTCATCTTTTCGGGATTGTCTCCTGCGTTCTGTGCCTTTACTTTAGCCAAAGTCATAATCTGACCGATATTGTCATGGAGTTCCCAGCTTATATTGCGCAGGGTTTCTTCGCGTATTTCTATTTGTGTTTCGGCGAGTTCACGTTCAAAATCTTTTTTAGTCCTTTCTTGATTGAGGATTAATTTGTTTTTCCGGCGCGCAAAGACTACAAATAAAACAATGATAATTGTAACCAGCAACATCAATATGAGTACTCCAACAAATTGTGCCTTCTCCTCATCCATAACAATCCAATTAAAAAACAAACGTACATTAAAATAATCAAAATAAGGTGAACGATTCTAAGTATGGGTGCCTCATTCACTGATTCCGTCACAATGGAAAGGCGAAATAGTTTGATGGGGATATAGCCCGTATAGAAAAGTAATTGTCCCGTACCTAGCCACAATAAGAGGTCGTGTTTAACCGAAATCACCTTATTATCATCCAATAACTGGATGTAATAAAGAATCACCGAAAGAATAAGCAACACCCCTCCTAGAAAGTAGCTGAAGGTCAATGGATCTTCGATCGCATTCTCTGTAAACAGATTGACTACAGTACCCGATCCAAATACCAAGATAAATATATACACACTTCTTTTGAATGCTGAAATATTCAGATAATAATAGAATAAATAAAGCATATAAATGAAAAGAATGGTGTTGGTGAAATTATATAAAAAAGCATTATAATCAAAAACGTTAACAATAGATTTGGCCAAAATTTCCTTCGTAGTCTCCATCAACAATATAACAGGAAAGAACCTGAAGGGTGTTTTATGGTATCGTTTAAAACGGATCAGCGCTACGATAAAACAGAGAATATATAACGAATAAATGCAGCCCTTCAAGATGTCAATCCATGTTGTTATTTCGATCATAGTTGCTTCCTAATTTTGTTCACTAACTTCCCGCTCAATTTCATTTCCCTGTTGTTGTGTGAGGTCGTCGTTATTTGGTTTAACCGACTCCGAATTTTCTTCATTAGGATCCATTTCTGTATTTCCTTTGGGCGGTGGCACCACATTCATATCGTCACCTACCAGACTTCTATCATCGTCTGGGTTGGGTGGAATTATTGTGAAAAATGAAGCTTGAATTATTTTAGTCGAATCTATCTTTTCGCGAGTCAAGCCCCTTATTCCTTTCATTTCACCATTGAGATCTTTGAAAAAAACTGGTTTTCTATTTTTTTCTCCATTACCTCTCGTGAAAAAGCCCAAATGTTCATTATTCACCAAGGTAGTAGGTAGCATAAATATGGTGTTATGCTTCGGCACTTTAACCGAATCTCCAGATATAAAATAATCTGCCTCCGGATAGGTCGCCAAATAGAATCTAAGTCTTGAAATTTTAGTATTTGCCTTTTTAGATTCGCTTTCGATATAGGTAAGATAATGTTTTAATTTCTCATAATCCATTTCGACATATCGTGTAGGCCGAAAAGGGGATCCGTCACTCTCGTACATTACGCTCTTTTGAATTATTTGCACTCTTTTTTTAGTATAGGTCCTATACATTTCCTGTGCATTTTCGATAGGGATAATACAAGAAGGTTCGGTTCGGTAACTTGCTTTGGTACATTCTTCACATTCTTTGCAAGAGTGTAAGGTAAAAATTAGTGTACCTGCCAGCAGCGCCATTTTAATTCGTTTCATGATTTCTAAATTTTAAGTTTTATCAAATGTAGCGTCATATTCTAGTCCCGCATAGGGGCTTTCCCCCCTTTCTCCTTGGGACACTCAACCCAAATCAATCGTGCTACTTAACCCTTCTGTAAAAGGTTTCAAACCCCTCCTATTCCAGCGCATCAACTCTTGTCTTGCCCATCACTCTATCGCAACTTTGTCCTAGTTATTTGTATGGCAATACATTTAAAAGGCGGAAACCGAAAAGCCCTTAATAAATAGAGTAGGTATCATTAAAATTATTTTAATTATGAATCACGGACAAGAATTATCCAGTATTGATTTTGCATCAATGATTGGAGGACCGTTAAATGCTGTCGTGGAGGCCCAAGCAAAATCGGCCATGACAACGCTAGACTTTATTCAAACATTAGGCTTCGAGGCCACAACGGCGCCCGGACCGCCACCGGTCATCACCTATGGAAAAGCGAAAACGGTTACGTTTACCTATGACAAGGCAAACCCAGATTACGACCCAGCGGACAACAACTCAAAAGAAGTACTTACCTACAAGCTCGATGTCCCCACCTTGGCTATAATCCCTATACCGTATTTACGTGTTGAAGATGTACATATTCAATTCAATGCTAAAATTTCTAGTACAACTTATCAGCGAAACACAAGTGCTACGGCTTATGGAGGAAACATCTCAGCTAAAGCCGGTTGGGGCTGGGGAAGCGCACGATTATCTGCTTATTATTCAAAGCGAAAGTCCACGGTTTCCGGGAATCAGGTAAACCGAACGTACTCTCTCGATGTTAAAGTGCATGCAGTTCAGGATGAAATTCCTGCCGGACTGGAAAGAGTGTTAGGAATTTTAGAAGATTCTATGACCGAAAAACTAGTACCCGCGGAAACTAACAACTAATTCATTTCACAAGAAACAAGTAATAACATCCAATCCCAACTTAAAAAGGTTGGGGTTGGTTAAATCAAAAATAATATGTCAATCCCATTAAATAAATACATTGGAGCCCTCATTACACAAATCACCGAAGCTAGAGCTGAAGCCGATACAACGGCAGCTCAAATTGCTAAGGCTTACGCAAATGATGAGTTATTGAAAAATTTCGCCATCCCAAGATTTCGAGCACAACAAGTTGAACTCACTATTCCCGTAGCTTTAGATACCGTTGACGAAAAGTTGAATCCGGTTAAAGAATACATAGACAATAAAGACTTCAATTCTAAAACCTATCAAACTTTAAAAGATCTGTCAAAAACAGAAACCTTCGACAGGAAAACTTCTGTTGCATTACAAAAATTAATCGCCAACGAATCATCAAATCTAGAGCTCGCTTTAAAAGCTGGGAAAGAGAAAAAACAAACACTACAAGTATTTAGCAAAACGGTAGCGCAAAAGTTCTCTAAAATTGTTAAAAACAGTGATGAAAGAATAATTCGAAAGATGCAGACTCAGCTCTCCCAAAACCTGACAGATCAAATTGCTGTTAAAACTCAAAATCAAGAATTGGGTATGGCGAATGTTATTGTTGAGGCTTCTAAACTGCGAGAAATCAACGATCAGAATCTGATTAAAATTAAAATAACGCTAAACGAAGAAGGAATGGAATGGGTTCGAGATGAAGACGCAGAAGGGAACGAAAAAATAACCTTGCTACCAGAATAAACCAGTAGGAAAATAACTTAAAACAAACGAGATGAGAAAATCTATCATAAGTTCAAACGAAGACTTAAAAGAACAACTTCTAAAGCTTGGCGGCATCGTTGACATGTTTTCAAAAAATGACAATTCAAGTCTTTCTATTTGGAATCATTGGTTAAAGAGCACTGAAGAGATATTAAAGAAATACAACTATTCGGAAGCTTCGGAAGTTTCAGGCCTGCGCTCACAATTACTCATAACAGACGTAGATTCCAAACAAAAAAGAAATAAGCGAAAAAGTAACTTCCGCAGGTATTTAAAAACGATTGCTCCAGCACAAACAGTCGTTCTACATCTTCAGAAAAGTCTAGAAATAAAAATAGAAAACACCCGTGATATTGTAAAGCAACTTATCATTGCTGCCGATCAGCTAGAGGTTCTCGAAAGTAAGAATGGCGCAAACCTAAACTTGCACATTGACTATTTGTTTATAAAACTAGAGCAAAATGAACAATTAAAACCGGCGGTGAAAAATGCTTTTTCGATCCTAGGTAAATTTGACACCATCAGACTAATGGCTGAAGAATTAATAGGTGAACCACAATAAATCGGTAGTTTCACATATCTAAGCCTCATAAACCAAGCAAAATACAATCACTATGCATAGCGCAATTACTCCTCCAACCCCTTAATCTCATTCAACTCAACATTCTTTCCTTGCGCGTACTTAAAACCACTCTCCCACCATTTTGACATCTCTTTCTTATCAAAAACCAAAGAGTTCGTGGTTAAAACCGTTGGTGTATAATATAAGTTGATGACTACATTTCTTTGGGTAGCCACCAGTTTACCAATACGGATGTTTTGTTTTTCAACGCGATCCAGCATATAGGCATGCATATTAGTTAACAGTGAAAATGGATTTCGGGAAGGCAGTCTGTTGTAATAAGCAACCTCCGTTTCTAAAATAATCACATCGACCGTAGTAGCGCCTCTTTCGATAGCTTCCTCTATTGGGACCATACTACCAAATCCACCGTCAGCGTACTCACACCCTTGCTTAGTTACTAGACTCATAAAGGGTATGTAATTACAGGAAATCCAGATCCAGTCTATAAAATCGTCATAATCAAATTCATTGATCGATTTGTATTCCACTTGATTCAATGACAAATTGGATACGGTTACCACAACATCCTTATTACCTTGCTGTAATTCATTAAATTCAGACAAGGTCAAGGTCTCTTTGATAAGCTTTCGCAAATTCTGACTTTCCCCAAAGGTTTTGCTTCCTCTAAAAAAATTACGAAGTACGGCGAAGTGATCAACGACAATTTCCTTGCCTCCAAATTTGGTCTGTTTTACTCGAAACGGGCGAATATTGAAGATGCTCTTCTGATTTACAGAAGTGTAAACCTCTTTTATCTTTTCCACCTTATTCAAAGCCAAATGAGATATGAGCAGGCTTCCCGTAGAGGTTCCAACAAAAATATCGTAATCATAGCCCATCTCTTCCATCAAATACTGAGCTACGCCACCACCAAAGGCACCTTTGCTTCCTCCTCCCGAAATCACTAATCCTCTCATTCGTTCTCTACTATTCTGTTTAGGTAATTTAGTTCCTTTTCTGAAAATGAATCCATTAAGGGTTCTAATTGATTGCGATACTTTTCATCAACAAGCAACTTTTTCAGCATTTCGCGCGCCATATTCCGAAAACGCCAACTGTGATGCACACTAGCATTCACTAAATTTTTCAGACTACCACTATCGAAAAGTCTCATTTGAAAAACATATTCAAAGGCCTTTTGACGTATTTCAAAACTGAATTCTGGAGACGTATAATCTTTTAATTCTGAAAGAAATATTTCATTCGCTGAAGGACCGTACGCTTCCGAAGAAATGGCAACCCCCAACCACAACAATTTGATGTTTTTATTCTGAAAACCTACTACATACTTCGTTTGCTCCAAATACTTCAATCTGTCTTCTGGAAAAGCGGCGGTTAAACCAGCTAGCGCATATTCCATAGTGACATACGAACGATCTTCTAGTAAGGATTCAAATATGGGCTTTAGTTCTAACGGAATACCTTCTACCGAAGCAGCTATGGCTTGACGAATCACTAGGTTCTCCGTTTCCATTGCCAATTTATATAATGGAAGCGTCTCTTGAACGGGCTCTGATGCCAATTGATAGACCGCTTCCTGACCTAGGTAATCGTTATTTCGCTTCAGCAAGTCTTCCAAAGCCAATTTCTTATCTGCCCAAAGAGCACCACGCAAGGCAGAAGCTTTGAAATAGTCATTAATGAATTCACTCTTTACTAAAGACTCTAACGCTTGTTGTGCTTTAAATGCTGATTGTTGCAACCAATCTGCCTCCCATTGAGAAATATCGATTACAGTAGCCAATTTTACTTCAGCTAAAAAATCATCCGTGGTCACATTTTTAAATTGATGTTTGTTCAAATAATTTTGAATCGCTGTTTTAAAGGCGTCCTCTCCTATCAATTCTTTTAAGATATGTAATGCCCAAGCTCCCTTTTCATAGAAAGTAAGCGAACTAGCCTTTGGATTGAGCAATGATTCTCCCTTGCCACTCTGACTTATGCCTTCCAATTGCTCGGCCGATTGCAATAGCTTCCAGTAATAATAATCATCTCCGAAAATTTCCCTTTCTGCTAATAAAGCATAATAGGTCGCAAAGCCTTCATGCAGCCAGTGATGGGTTCCTTCGGTTTCAGTGACCAGGTTTCCGAACCATTGATGCGCTAACTCGTGCGCATTGACATTGACGTAGTTTCGGTCGTTAAACCCTATGGAATCAACCACAAATGCTTCAGAAAAAATAGTGGCCGTTGTATTTTCCATTCCAGCATATAAAAAATCACGGACTGGAACTTGTTTGTAGTTTTGCCATGGATAGGCAACTCCAATTTCAGCTTCCAAAAAATCGAAAATCTCTTTGGTATGGCGATAGGTAGGTTCGGTTTTTAAAGAATCTTCGGAACGGATGTACAACTCCAAAGGAACGCCTGAATTGGATGTTATGCCTTCTCTTTTAAAATCCCCAACAACCAAAGCAAGCAAATAGCTAGACATGGGATTTTCCATATCGAATATGTTAAGTTGATTCTTAGCAAATATGCGATTAATGATACCACTGCTATCAATGCTATCATAGCCAAAGGACTTTTCGCTTATTATGAGATTTCCATTGGAAATGACTTTTGAGCGCAAGACGGATTGAATATAAAGGTCAAACACCACTTTCTCGTTCATGTCATCAAAACTTGGAAACCAATGTGAGGTATATTTACCCTGTCCTTGGGTCCAAATTTGATCTCCAATAAAGTAAAGCGTTTGTTTTGGTTGAGTAGTCCATTTAATGGATAATCGTTGTTTCAAAGTATCAGCAACAAAATTGTTCTTAATAACAATATGTTTACCGTCATATACATGGTCCACATCTGTACCGTTTAACGAAACTTTAATCTGGCTATACCCCACGGCATCTATAAAAATAGAATCAGTATCCTTTTTTATTCGATAGGTGTACGTAACACCTCCACTAACTTCGTTGGGAACCTCAAGGTTAACTATTGCCTGAGCTTCCAAAAAGTCTACGACCTCCGTCTGCTGGGAAAAGCCAACAAATGGCAATGACATAAATACCAACAGCACCCAAGTAAAACGGCTCTTTCTATTTAAGTCAGAAATGAAATGGGAATGAAATTGAAAAATACGCATGAAAAAAGGTTATTTCTGAATACTCAAAAATAACCATTTTTTAAAGGGATGCAGTAATAAACTACTCTAAGATGAGTTTTTTTGTTCCTGTACCATGAGCGTTTTGAAGGTTGATAAAATAAACCCCTTTCGATAAGCTTGAAAGATCAAAACTATGATTGTTTAACTCGGACATCGAATCGAAATAATAAGCCTTGACCGATGAACCATCAACGGTATGGATCGTTAAACGCGAAGCGGACTCCGGATAATTAGATTGAATTAACACCATTCCATTGGAAGGGTTTGGATATACGCGCACCTCATAATTTAATACGTTATCAATCGCATCAACCCCAAGTATATCTGAATAAATAAGCGGTTGATTGCTACGGTTAATTACGTGCGTATCTACAAAATAGATGGGGTTAAAGCCATCGTTACAATCAGGGCAGGTAGTTCCGGAAATACAATCGGGATTATTTACATGACATTGATCCACATAACTAGGGTGAAAACGGTAATCCAGATCAAAACTGGTTCCTATAAAAGGGTTCAGATCGTATGCTTCGACAGGAGCAATGGCCCCTGGGCACCATCCGGCTCTGGGAAACGTCCAAGAGCCCTGTTGGCCTGTACAACCGTCGGGATTCGGATTACATATATTCCACAGATGGTATGTAAAAGTTTCTTCACCATCTATATCAAAAAATTGAAAACCGTTAAAAAACTCGGCCGCGTTGGCAGTGTTATTTTGTCCCCATCCATGTCCTGTAGTTGAAACACTTAGATGTGATGACAACACCCCTTCAGGTATGGTCACGTTAAAAGTTTCAACAGGTTGTAAATTTCCTGGATCTCCAAAACTATAGCCATCGTCCCAAATTTCAACAACATTACTATAAGCGAAGTCTGGAACACCTTGTACATATTCTAGATTTAAGGTTAACTGCCAACCCCCAGTTCCCCAGGTATCGATAAATACTCTAAACTCTACTTCTCCTTGTAGCAAGGACATATAGTCCGTGACATCTAATTCGTGGTTACATCCAACTCCGTATGGTGTAATATATCGTATGAGTTGGATCCAATTTCCATCAGGAGCTTTCACATCAATATGTGCCCAGCGATCCCAATCGTCACAACCGCCGCTAACATTAGGACATTCAACCTCGAGTGAAGCATTTACGGCGTTATAGGTGGATACAAACTGCGGAAACGTATAACTACCGTAGAACCAGCGGCTATTCGTTCCGTTAAATTCAATGACTACATCCTGTAAGCTAGCTACCGTTTGGGTCGCAACCACATCGCTCACATTGATATTTCGTGTTATAATTGTTTCATCACCGCTTGCCGCGCGAGCCGTAATTACAATGGCATGGCTTCCGTAAGAAGCAGGTGTCCAAATATGATAGTAAAACTCTTCACCAGCTTCAGCCGTATAAGGGGTTCCATCTATTTCTACAATGACTTCCTGCATGGTATCAGGGAGTTCAACAGTCGCATTAATATAGATAGGATAGGCCTTTAAGGCAGTCATTTGAAGGTCGTAATTCTCCGTCAATCTAGTAGTTACCTCTGGTTGTGTAAAGACACATTCCTCATTGGCAGTGCTCTCAAAGCTCATTAGAAAAAAAGCGAGAACCATCAAGATTTCTTTCGAAAATCTTCGGTGAAGTATAGACATATTGTTTGGTTTTTAGTTCCGCTAAAGTATGAAATTTATAGGTCAAACGTTTATAGATAGGAAACCGAATCAAAAAATGAATTCAAAATAGGCGCATCTCAATCGGAGCTTCGTTGGAATTCCTTAAATTCGTTCTATGAATGCCAAATTACTGCAAACTCCTATCGACTATCTCAAAGGTGTTGGTCCCAATCGGGCCGATTTGCTCAAAAAGGAATTAGGCGTTCATACCTTTCAGGACTTAATTCATCTATTTCCAAATCGTTATTTAGATCGAACTCAATACCATAAAATTGGACAACTTCAGCAAACCAATGCCGAGATACAAATCACTGGAAAAATTACACACCTTAAAACTGTAGATCAAAAAAGAGGCAAACGTTTGGTCGCAACTTTTGTAGATGAAACTGGAAAAATGGAACTCGTTTGGTTTCGAGGTCATAAGTGGATTCGTGAAAATTTGAAGGTGAATGAGCCTTATGTTATCTTCGGAAAAACGAGTTGGTATAACGGGTTTTTCTCCATGCCGCATCCAGAAATTGAATTACTTTCCACGCACGAAAAAAGTCTACGATCGGCCATGCAACCGGTATATCCTTCTACCGAAAAATTAGCCAATAGTGGTATTACAAATCGGGTGATAAACACCCTCATGCAACAGCTATTTTTGGAGGCTAAAAACACCTTCTCAGAAAGTCTTTCTGAACCCCTCTTAGACGCCCTTAAATTACTACCAAAAAACGAGGCTCTTTTTAACATTCATTTCCCTACTTCAAACGACCTTTTAGCCCGAGCGGAATACCGTCTTAAATTCGAAGAATTATTTTACATACAGATTCAATTACTTCGGAAGAATATGTTGCATAAAGCAAAAATTAAGGGGTATCCATTTAAGACAGTAGGGGAGTATTTCAACACCTTCTTTAAAGAGCATTTGCCTTTCGATTTAACGGGCGCACAAAAAAGAGTCATTAAAGAAATTCGAAACGATATGGGTAGCAGTGCCCAAATGAATCGGCTACTACAAGGGGATGTGGGAAGCGGAAAAACCATTGTTGCCTTCATGTCAATGTTAATAGCACTTGACAACGGTTTTCAAGCTTGTTTAATGGCACCGACTGAAATTTTGTCAGTCCAACACTATAACGGTTTACTTGAACTATGCAACAAGTTGAACATCAGTATCTTTTTACTTACAGGTTCAACCAAAACTTCAAAGAGACGTGAAATTCATGAAAATCTCGAAAACGGGTCATTAGACATCCTAATTGGCACCCATGCGCTGCTCGAAGATAAGGTAAAATTTCGAAACTTAGGGCTAGCCATTATTGATGAGCAGCATCGCTTTGGTGTAGCGCAACGGAGTAAATTGTGGCATAAAAATGAACGTCCGCCGCATGTTCTTGTGATGACCGCCACCCCTATTCCACGCACCTTAGCAATGAGTGTTTATGGCGATCTAGACATTAGTGTAATTGATGAATTACCACCCGGAAGAAAAGACATAAAAACAGTCCATAGATTTGACGCAAATAGGCTTAAAGTTTTTCGTTTTTTAAAGGACGAAATTGCTAAGGAAAGACAGGTCTATATTGTCTATCCTTTGATACAAGAAAGTGAGGTTTTAGACTACAAAGATTTGATGGATGGATACGCAAGTATTGAACGTGATTTTCCAAAGCCAGCCTATCAAATTTCCATCGTCCACGGAAAGATGAAACCTGCCGATAAGGAATATGAAATGAATCGTTTTATAAAAGGTGAAACTCAAATTATGGTCGCCACTACCGTAATTGAAGTTGGCGTAAATATTCCTAATGCAACAGTGATGGTTGTGGAAAGTTCGGAGCGATTTGGACTCTCACAATTACATCAACTTCGAGGGCGCGTTGGAAGAGGTGGCGAACAAAGTTATTGCATTTTAATGACGAGCCACAAACTCACGGCCGATGCAAAAACACGATTGGCAACCATGGTTCGTACCAACGACGGATTTGAAATTAGCGAGGTCGACCTAAAATTAAGAGGTCCTGGTGATATTATGGGTACCCAACAAAGTGGTGTACTCAACCTTCGCATAGCCGATATTATAAAAGACTCTGAAATTTTAAAGGTTGCTCGTACTTACGCTATTGAAGTACTCAAAAACGACCCTTCTTTAGATAAGGCTTACAACCTTCCCATTAGAAACACCTATGCCGAGTTGGCCAAATACAAGAATATCTGGAATTATATTTCCTAAAACGCTAGCCTTTTATAGGCATCCACTGTAATACGATTATATAAACACGGGCAAACAAAAAGGTGACCATACCAAAGAGTGTGGGTAAAAAGGTGAATTTGAGACCTCCATATAAAATAGACGGCGCCACACTCCCTTTTATTCCTTCCATACCGTCAAAGCCTTCTATAAGCCCAATGACTTGTCCGCAAAGCCCCCAAACAAGAACGAAAGCACTTAACGATTTCAAAAGAGTAATCGTTTTATCTCGGTTGTTTTTCTGAATCAATTCTTTTACAAATAAGACAGCGGTAAGAATAAATAAAATAAGTATCGGAGTCATGAAAAATTGACCTCCTTGTTCGAATAATCTAAAAAGCATAGTTTTAATTTTAAGAGTTACACTACAACATTACCGGGGTTTACAGCATTTGTTTATTTTTATTTTTCCTTCTAATCACAACGATGAAAAGCACGGCAATGGCCAAATACCCAATCGCTAGAAGGGTCAGCAAATAGCCTTTATTCCTTTGAATAACAACATAATCTGCAATACCAGCCTTCCAAAATAACCACTCATCTGCTAAGTTGGAAGCAATATTATGACTTCCCATCTCCAAAATGATAATCCCGTTTTTTGACTGCAGATCAATTCGAGCGGCGGTATTAATCACGGGGCGACCGCTACTACCGTCATGACCAATGATTTTTGAATCTTCCTTTCGCTGACTGTACAAATGAGGACCCATGCCATATACAGGAGTTACGTTAATAAAAGCCTCTGGAACTGCCATTTGCTGAATGGTTTCTTCGCGCAACACCTCGTTTTCACTTATGTTGGCTAGTAAAAACTTTGACAAATCTTTGGTACATGTAAATAAGGACGCCGCTGCTAGCGCTGTAAATTTATTGGGTTCAGAAATGGTCCCATCATCATTATATAAGGTCGCTAGCTTTAAATTTGGTTTGTCGGCTAGTACAAAAGTAGAATGGCTCATGCCGAGTGGCTCGAACACATTTTGGGTCATATATTCTTGAAAAGAGACACCACTCACCTCTTCAATAACAAGTTGCAAAATAGTGTAGGCAGCTCCAGAGTACATGTATCGACTCCCTGGTTCGTAACCTACTTTGGCAATTCCTTCAGAATATATTCCATCTGCTGCCTTGGTGAGTGACTCTTCAATAGTTTGTACCCGGTCGTTTGGTCCAAAACCGTCATATCCAAGGTCATCCGTAAGCCCAGAAGTATGAGAAAGCAGGCGTCGTAAGGTAACTTCACGATTGTCAAATTCGGTTTCTGGCAAGTGCCATCTGGTTAAGTAGTTGTCTACTGGCGCGTCCAAATCCAGCCTCCCGTCCTGTACCATTCGCATAATTCCCCAAGAAGTTAACCACTTACTTACCGAAGCTACTTGAAAAACAGTAGTATCGTTAATTGATTGGTCCATGGAATGAAAATAAGTTTCCGCTATTTTGCCATTTTCGATAATAGTCATCGCCAAGTTCCCCACGAACTCATTGTCTATTTTTCCTTGGGTGGCTGCAACGAATGAAACATTCGTGTCCTCCGTATTAATTGGCTTTAAAAGAAATCCATTACTCAATCCACCATAAAAGATACAGGCCGTCCAAATAAGGATGGCGACAATCATAAGGGCAACATACTTTAGAGTTTTCATAGTGTAATTTTGTAGTCTTATTGCTGAATAGAACAAAGCTAACTAGATAACTGTGCTCATAGCAGAAATTGCGACCAGCAACCGAAATGCATCGAGGTATTACTAAAACTAATCCGTATTCCTATTTAATGGATAGAAATCTAACCGAAACGAGTCGTAATTCGGTATCTCATCTCTTTACTATGTTTTTCAGCATTATTTTTCTCATCTTTCGCAAATGAAGAACCGGAATGCAAACAGCCTTTTTATTCCGCTGCACCTCATCTTTTGGTGCGGCGTATGGCTATTCTATATCTACTTCTTTGATCACAACCTACCAAATGCCATCTATGTTACCTGGTCGGCCAGCTTCTTGTTACCCATCACCATGCTAGTCACTTATATCACCAATTATCATTTACTTCCGAAGTATTTATTCAGAAAAAACTACGGTCCGTTTATTGGTCAGAGTTTCATCCTACTCCTTATTTGTACCTACCTCGTACAACTCGTGATTTTTGACAACTTTCTATTTCGCACCCAAGAAAATGCGAGTTCGGTTCGGGAGAATTTCGTTTTTGTTTTGGTTCTAGTCTATTTAGTGGTTGGCTTCGTTGGATTTGCCAAACTTTTGAACCATAACGCCAAAACAGTAGCTGTAAATCAGCTGTTAGAAAACAAAAATTTAGAAAATTCATTAAAGCTGAAAGAACAAGAACTTCAGTATCTAAAAAAGCAAATCCATCCTCATTTTTTATTCAATACCCTAAACACTATTTACAGTTTTGCGCTACGGAAATCTGAGCAAACCCCAGAAATAATTCTCAAATTATCCAATTTACTAGACTACATACTGTACCAAGTACAAAAGCCCTTTGTGCCGCTAACAGAGGAAATAGCCCATCTTGAAGAGTATGTTTCTCTTGAAAAAATTCGTTTTGGAGACGTATTATCAATCAAATTTTCGACCGACGGGGTCACGGAGAAAATGCAACTACCCCCCATGTTATTTATCCCCTTGGTGGAAAATGCGTTTAAACATGGCGACATAGTAGCGGGCGTATTGTCGGTTTCCATTTCTATTCGAGCGACTGGAAATGAACTCGACTGTACGGTAACCAATAGCATAAAAGAAAGGGAACACCAACCAGAAGGAGGGCTTGGACTTGCTACCATAAAGCGTAGGTTAGAACTTTTATATAAAGATCAATTTACATTACAAAACAAAATAACACCTTCGGAATATACCGTTCATTTAAACATTCAAAACATATTCAAAAAAGATGAAGCAGCCTTATAAAGCCCTCATTATTGACGATGAAGCAGCAGCAAGAGAGGTACTTGCTGATCATTTATCAAAAATTGACCTTATAGAAGTGGTTGGTATTTGTAAAAATGCCATGGAAGGGTTTTCACTATTGAATTCTGAAAAAGTAGATTTAATTTTCTTAGACATTAATATGCCTGATATTTCTGGCCTTTCTTTTGCAAAAACACTTCATCAAAACACCAAGGTAATATTCACCACCGCCTATCGTGAATACGCTTTAGATGGCTTCGATTTACAAGCTGTAGACTACTTGTTGAAGCCTATTTCTTTAGAGCGACTTATTAAGGCGGTGAATAAATTTTTAGGGGAGAACATACCTGAAATTGACACATCGGAACAAGAAATTTCATCACCCTCATCTGAATTTATATTTGTACGGTCGGATCGGAAAATGATTAAAGTGAATTTTTCCGACATCGCTTATGTGGAAAGTCTCACCGATTATATCAAAATAATTACTTCAGAAAAAACAATCATTACTCGAGAAACCATCTCCAATATTGAAGCCAAGCTACCTCCCAAGAACTTTCTTCGCTGTCATCGGTCGTTTATCGCTTCCATTTCTAAAATAAACTCATTTACCAGCGAATACCTGGAGGTAGGCGGAAAAGCAATCCCTATCAGCCGTAGTTATAAGAAAGAAGTTCTCGCACGTCTGGAGGGAAACTAGTGGGTTTAAATGTTTCGCATCGAATGCTCTGATTTAACCCATGTTACTATAAAAAAAATACCCGTTGTTTCCAACGAGTATTTTATTGCAATTATTAAAAAGCTAATTTATGTCCTCGCCATTTTTCAGTTTTTCAATATTTGCAGCAACGCGCTGTTTGCTGGCTGGATTGGGTGCGTTGACATGTGCTTTTTCCAAATGCTTTATTGCCTTTTTAAATTCACCTTTGGCGGAGTACCCGCGCGCCAAACCATAATGAACGGGCCAGGTGCCTTTATTTTTATTGGCATTGTATTCAAAAACCTCAACGGCTTTATCTTTCATCCCCAGGGTAATTAATTGTCGTCCCAATTGATGAACCTCGAGCACCGTCCCAATTTCTTTTGCCTCTTCCAAAATGGTCATTGCTTCGGTAGCATTCCCCATTTTATTGAGAATTCCGGATTTTAATTGAAGGTTATTAAAATTCTTTTGGCTGAAAAATTGCCCAGCAATTGCACTATTAATCCATCCTAAGGCCTCCTCTAAGTCTCCCCCATTGTTCAAAGCAAAGCCAGCCGCCTGCTCATAGGTGAGTCTATTAAATCCGGGTTGATCACGCATTCCATTTCGAATATCGCTCATGACAATTTCCGTCACGGGAACTTCAATCGTAAATGGAAAAGCTTTCTTCCCCCAAGCAAGTGTAGCCAACGCCGTTGTGGCAGTTACTTCTGGGAAACTAAAAGTGAGCATTTCAGTATGTGGAACCGAAGTGGTGGTGATATCGGCTCGAAGTGCATCCTCTGCCGGATCATAGAAAAAACTTCCCCAAGAGGAGGAGTTCTTTGATAGTAAAAGCGTGGCGGCATTATTTTCCTTAACCTCTATATGCAATCCATAGGTACCGGCTTTTATAGGCTTACCATCTACTTTTACGTCATGAGAAAAAGTAATGGTTGTATTTTCATTAGCCCCGGCTCTCCATGGAGCTGCTTTCGAGGTGCCAAAACCTAGGTTATTGAGACCATACGGCACTAGTTTTCCCCAGATTTCTCGATTATTAACACTGGGGCGTGAATAGGTAATCGCAACGGTGGATGTTCCTACGGTTTGTGAAACAGTGGTCATTTGACTTCCCCGAGGGGTGGTGATTTGCGCCTCAACGGATACAGTTGTTAGCAGTAAAAAGGCGAACATACTAACAAGGTGGTAGTAAATTTTTGACATGATGAATGGTTTTGATTGTTTCCCTAAAAGTACCACCAATCTAAGGCGCAAGTTGTTAGTTTCCTGTTAAATACCGCAACGCTATGTTAATTAACTTATAATTATGAAGCTCATGAAAAGGAGAAATTGATATCTTTACTATGCGCCTTTTGATTATCGGAGCCACCCGAACGAACTTTTTTGAATAGCCTTCTATAACATATAGCTTCTTTTCTACTGATATTCAGCATATCGGTGAATATGTCGTTACCGGTTGTTTCGCGCCAGACATAGATAGAGCGGTCATCAATAACCTTAGTCGGCAGGAAGGCATCCAACCGTGACCAAACTGGATTGTATCGTTTTGTAGTAGCTATTTTTCAGAAGGGTGTACACTTTATCATTGAGTTTTTAAACCAATCCATTGCTTTTGGACTACAAGTTAAATTGTGGTTTCAAGTTCAAAAGCAGATACATTTGGAGCTAGCATATTTGGCATCAACTGTGGAGCACCTCTCCCCAATCTGTTCTTCAGAAAGAACAAACCCAAATTCGTACATAGGATAGTATAAAACTGCTATTTAAAGCCTCTGATTCCTTCAGAGTAAAACGTAAATGTCTTACCATTTAGTCACCATTTTATGTGCAAATTAATAAAGAAATCTTACAAAGTAATCACGCTTTTTAAACTCTTTTTCAGCTGGTTACGAAGAAAATCTTTTCTTATCATTGCCGCCTTTATGCTGGGAATGTCGAATGTAATTTTAGAAGAAGTTAGAACACTCAATGACTCACAACTCAATACGGAGCAAGAGCAAAAATTAACCAATAATGAAGATGAATAGAACTAATAAAAGGCGAAGTACAATTTAAAATATTGCGCGCTATTCAATCTCTTCGGAAGTCAATAGGTCCAAAAAGGTCTCGAATTCGGTCACAAATTGGGTGTAGATCTCCCCGGTGGCTTTACCGTTAAATCCTGTATGAATTTTACGGACCGCTCCTTTTTTATCAATAAAAATGGTCGTTGGATAGCTAAGCACATGATTGAGCATCGGAAGTTTTTCGTTCGCCTTACCCTTGTCGCTAGTTCCATACTGGGCCATGAGCACGGGGTAAGGAACGTCGAGTGCCTTTATAAGGCGGTTCACACCATTTATAGCCTTCTCCTTGGTTTTAGCGTATTCAAAAGCTAAGGAGACGAATTGGATATTGTTGGAAGGGTTTTCCTTTAAATATTGGGTATAAAACTCAGTTTCTTCCAAACAGTTCGGGCACCAAGTACCCATAATCTGAACCACCACTACCTTATCCTTAAAGAGGTCGTCGCTCATAGAAACTATCTTTCCTTCCGTATCCGGAAAAGAAAAATCGAAACGTTCGTAGCCTTCTTTCAAAAATGTAAGTCCATTGGCGTCGGGAAGCTCGTAGCTCTCGTTTTTGATGGCGCTGAATGGTTCTTTCCAGTGATTTCCACTGTAAAAATGTCCATTGAGCAAACTGTCTTTTACTTCCGCTTCAAATAGAAAGGCATGTGCGCCATCAAAGGTGGAAAGCTTCATTGTATTTCCATCCATGATACCTTCTAAATACCGGTAATCACCCGTCGTTGTTCTTATAGTTCCAGTTACTTTTTGGTCCTTTGTTTGCGTGAAGATTCCTTTGGCGATATAGCGATCTTCTTCCGAATGTGCGCTAAATACCATTTCCCAATTCCCACTTATATCGGCGTTTGTTTTATCTTTTGTCTCAAATCTAACTGTATTTCCGTAGGACATTTTAAAAGGCACAATGCGATCCAAACTCGGCTTAATAAAATCACCTGTTATCAAATCTTCACTAAAAACACCTCTAAAGACGCCTTCAAAAACGGGGTGTTTAATAATAATTGAATCGGCGGTCAATTGGACATCATCGACTAAAATGCGCTCCTCTGCATTGATAATCGTGAGCGTATTGTTCGCGTTCCATTCAAAAAGAAAGGGAAGCTCCTTTTCATCCTGCACTTCTAACACAGCTCTCCACACCCCTTCTTTAGGAGGTTTTATTTCTTCTTGACAAGAAAGGATGGTCAAGGCGATGCATAGCAATAGAATCTTTTTCATGAAAGTTGTTTTGAACTAGGTGGTCGTTGCTAAAATGAACTCATTACAAAAGAAAATAGGCGTTAAAATTCAACGCCTATTTTCTAATAATTTTATGGAATCTTATTAAGATTCTTAAACCTTCAATAGGGATGCCTTTTGTTTTGCATAAGCCGCTTTACCTTCATTGATGGAAGCCTCTAACTTATTAATACCAGCTTCTGCTCTATCGATCTTCCCTTGTTTTTCTGCAATTTGATCCTCAGTAAGATCTCCACTGGCAATGGCCGCAGCAAGGCGCTCTTTGGCACTAGCTATTCTGGCTCTACCTCTTTTAACAAGATCCGATTTACCTTCAAGGTCTTTTTCTTTTTGATCTAGTTTCGCTTTAGCTCTACCTAAAACGGTAGCCTTAGTAACGACATTGTCACTAGCAGTTCCATTCCCGTCGTTTTGAGAGGCGACTGAAACATCATCTTTAGAAACGGCACCTGCCTCGTCACTTGCGCTTTTCTTTGCATCACTGACCTTTGCTGAAGCATCGTTCTTAGCGTCATCAATTTTCCCACCGGCATCCTTCTTCGCCGTTTTCATCTCTTGCTCCATCATTTTTTTGATCTCCTGTCGCTCCTTATCGGTACGGGCTTTTTTCAATTTCTCCTCTAAAACTTTAATCTTGTCAGTATCAAGACCAGTGGAAGAAGCAGCATCCCCTTTTATTTGATCCGTTTTATCCTTCACGGCTCCTGTCATGTCATCCGTTTTCTCCTTGATCTTGTCTTTCGCCTTGTCCTTGACTTTATCTTTTTCTTGATCTAGGTCCTTCTGTTCTTTTTTTGCAGCGTCCTTCAATGTATTTCCCGTTTGGGCTTGGATCGTAAAACTACCCACGAACATGAATATACCTGCAACAACTAATAATTGCTTTATTTTTTTCATAACACTTATTTTAAATACTGTCCAATTCATTCAAAGAGCTCTCGACTTCGCTTGCCTCTTCATTAATTTTTTTCGAAATTTCTTCTGCCTCATTTTCAACAGCTTCTATCTTTTCGATAGCGGCATTCTCGGCCTCTTCTTCTTTTTTGGTATCTCGACAGGAAACAATTCCTACTAGAAATAATACCATTATGATCTTCATTAAAATTTTCATGATTTGATGGTTTTTGTTCAACGAATTTTAAATGTACGAAATATGACCCGTAATTTGAATCCTAGCTTCAATATTTTATCTTTGTACGCTTAACTAACGAGGGAAATGAAAATATCTTATAACTGGCTCAAACGATTTGTAAAAATCGACTGGGATGCACAAAGGACGGGAGAATTATTAACCGACCTTGGACTTGAAATTGAAGGTATTGATCCCTTTACATCCATTCCAGGAGGTCTGGAGGGAATTGTTGTAGGACATGTTCAATCTGCGGAGCAGCATCCCAATGCCGATCGCTTAAAGATTACCAAAGTAGCTATTGGAAATGGGGAAGTACTGGACATTGTATGTGGTGCTCCCAATGTCGCTGCTGGCCAAAATGTAGCAGTAGCAACCATTGGAACCACATTATATGATGCGGAAGGAAAGCCTTGGCAGATTAAAAAAGGAAAGATCCGAGGAGAAGTAAGCATGGGAATGATTTGTGCTGAAGACGAATTGGGCCTAGGAAAAGATCATGACGGGATACTAGTGTTAGATAAAGCCCTTAAGCCAGGTACACCAGCTGCTGACGTTTTTGAAATTGAAAATGACGAAATATTTGAAATTGGCCTTACCCCTAACCGCGCCGATGCCATGAGTCATTGGGGTGTTGCCAGAGACCTTCGTGCTGGATTGCAACAACAAGAAATTTCCATGGAATTAATTACGCCTTCAACAAGTAGTTTTCATGTAGAGAACAGAACGTTAAAGATGGATGTTTCCGTAGAAAATAACGAACTAGCGCCTCGCTATTGTGGCTTAACTATTAGTGGGCTCAAAGTAGGTCCTTCACCAACTTGGATGCAAAATCGATTGAAATCGATCGGATTATCGCCCATTAATAATATTGTTGATAGCACTAATTACGTGCTTCATGGATTGGGGCAGCCATTACATGCCTTTGATGCTGTAAAAATTGAAGGGAATGAGGTACAGGTAAAAACACTTCCAGCGGGCACTAAGTTTGTCACTTTGGATGGTGTTGAACGCGAATTACATGAAGAAGATCTCATGATTTGCGATGCTGTAAAACCAATGTGTATTGCAGGTGTTTTTGGTGGCGCACATAGCGGAGTTAGCGACAGCACTACGAGTATTTTCTTGGAAAGCGCCTATTTCAATCCAATCAGTGTGCGAAGATCAGCAAAACGTCATGGATTAAATACAGATGCATCCTTCCGTTTTGAAAGAGGGATTGATCCCAATATTACCGAATATGCTCTCATGAGAGCGGCCATCCTAATTACTGAAGTGGCTGGCGGCGAAATTACAAGCGACATTGTGGATATCTATCCTAAGAAAATATCGGATCACCAAGTATTCTTGCAGTTTGATTCGGCGACACGCCTAATTGGGCAAGAAATTCCAAGAGAAACGATTAAGGAAATCCTGACGTCCTTGGATATTAAAATTGAAAATGTAACCGAAGCAGGCATCGGAATGACCATTCCCGCCTATCGAAATGATGTCACTAGAGAAGTAGACGTGATCGAGGAGATTCTTCGGGTTTACGGCTATAACAACATCGATTTCACTTCGAAGTTAAATGCGTCCATTGCGGGTAGCGCACGTGTTGAAGATTATCAAATTCAGAATAAAGTAGGAGATCAACTTACTGCCTTAGGATTTTATGAGATGTTGTGCAATTCGTTAACAAGTCCGTCGTATGTTGCTGCAACCAGCTCTTTAGATGAGGCACATAGTGTGCGTATGTTAAATCCGTTGAGTCAAGATCTTGAAGTAATGCGCCAATCTATGCTTTTTGGAGCCTTAGAAGCGGTGTCTTACAATAGCAATCGAAAGATGCAGAATATCAAGTTGTTCGAATTTGGCCGGACCTACCACAACTATGAAGAGGGCCGTGAAGAGCATAAGCACCTTACTTTGACGATCGCAGGTGATCGTACCGAAATGAATTGGTCTACAAATGCTGCTAAAAGTGATTTTTTCTACGGAAAAGGTGCCGTAACGGCAATCATGGAGCGCTTAGGAATCAAGGGAGCTTTTGAAGAAGGAATTGAAAATGATCTTTTTTCTGAAGGTATTTGCTTGATGAAGGGTAAGCAAAAATTAGCCGAATTTGGAATTGTAAATAAAAAGGTAACGAAACTATTTGGTATTGATGCTGAGGTGTTCTTTGCCGACTTTAATTGGGATGTCGTTCTTAATGAAATTCCGAAGGGTAGTTTAAAAATCCAACCCATTTCAAAATTTCCGAAAGTAAAAAGAGATTTTGCTTTGTTATTGGATGAAAGTGTCACCTTCGATAGCCTAAAAGAAACGGCTCTTAAAACAGAAAATAAGTTATTGAAAGAAGTATCCTTATTCGATGTTTATACGGGTAAGAACCTACCTAAAGGCAAAAAGAGCTACGCATTGAGTTTCACCCTATTAGATGAGCGCAAGACGCTGACTGATAAGCAGATTGATAAAATTATGGGTAAGCTTCAGCAACGCTTTGAGAAAGATTTTGGCGCGCAGCTTCGCTAGTCGCTCAGAATATTAAAATATTGGATGATTGGGTTGTGCTTACCTATTTTAATAAATGATATACTTTTTAAGAATACATTTTGTCACGCAGCTCCTTAATCTTCTTGTCGCTCATATATTCGTCGAAGGTCATATAACGATCAATCACACCGCTTGGGGTGAGTTCAATAACTCTGTTACCCAAAGTTTGTGCAAATTCATGATCATGGGTCGTAAAAAGTACGGTTCCTTTGAAGTTTTTAAGTGAATTGTTGAAGGCGGTAATCGATTCTAGATCCAAGTGGTTGGTCGGTTCGTCCAACATAACTACGTTGGCCCGCATCATCATCATTCTACTTAACATACAGCGTACTTTTTCTCCACCCGAAAGAACGGCAGATTGCTTCAATGCTTCCTCTCCACTGAAGAGCATCTTCCCAAGGAATCCTCGAATATAGACTTCTTCTCTTTCCTCTTCGGTAGTGGCCCATTGACGTAACCAATCCACCAAAGACATTTGGCTTGTAAAAAAGCTTTCATTATCCAGGGGCAAATAACTCTGATTGGTAGTCACTCCCCATTGGTATGTTCCGGCTTCTGCCTTTAAATTACCATTAATGATTTGATAGAAAGCCGATGTTGCCCGTGAATCTCTAGAAAAAATAACTGCTTTGTCACCTTTGGCTAAATTGATGTCAATTCCTTTAAAGAGGATATCGTCTTCCAAACGGGTCGTTAAACCTTCAATATTTAAAATCTGATCCCCAGCTTCGCGTTCTCTTTCAAAAATAATAGCAGGATAACGTCGACTGGATGGCTTAATATCCGATACGTTTAACCTATCGATCATTTTCTTTCTACTCGTTGCTTGTTTAGACTTGGCAACGTTGGCAGAAAATCGTCGGATAAACTCCTCTAATTCCTTTTTCTTGTCTTCAGCCTTCTTGTTTTGTTGTGCTCTTTGGCGTGCCGCTAACTGGCTACTCTCATACCAGAAGGTATAGTTTCCGCTAAAGTGATTTATTTTTCCGAAGTCAATGTCACTAATATGAGTACAAACAGAATCTAAAAAGTGACGGTCGTGAGATACTACAATCACACAGTTATCGTAGTTAGCTAGGAAGTGCTCCAGCCACGAAATGGTTTCGTAATCCAAGTCGTTGGTTGGCTCATCCATAATAAGGACATCGGGACTGCCAAACAAGGCTTGTGCCAATAAAACACGCACTTTCTGCTTTCCATCTAAATCACTCATCATAGCATAGTGATAGGCGGCGGATATTCCTAAATTGGATAGCATCGCGGCAGCATCACTCTCGGCATTCCAACCGTTCATTTCTTCGTATTGAACTTGAAGCTCTCCTATTTTATCAGCGTTTGCGTCGGTATAATCTTCGTATAAAGCATCAATTTCGGCTTTGATGGCGAATTGTTCTTTATTACCGCGAACGACCGTTTCCAAAACCGGATAGTCGTCATAGGCGTTGTGATTTTGTTCTAAAACAGACATCCGCTTTCCTCCTTCTAAATGAACATTTCCAGAGGTTGGGTCCTGCTTTCCAGCAATAATTTTAAGAAGTGTAGACTTACCTGCCCCGTTGGCGCCAATAATTCCGTAGCAATTACCCTGCGTAAACTGAGTGTTTACATCGTCGAATAAAATACGTTTCCCAAATTGAACCGATAAATTAGATACTGAAAGCATAACTATTTGTACTTTTTAAATTGTGCGCAAAAGTAGCTAATTAACCGGTATTGAAGAAATAGAATGTACATGAAGTGTATTATTTTATCTTTTAACTACTAATTAACAGGAAGGACGGGAGTAGACCTATATTTTTGTCATTAGAATCTAATTATTTTGCATCTGATAAAACATATACTACTCCTCTTTGTTGGCAGTCTATTTTGCGTGTCTTGTAACCAGTCTTCCGAGAATAGTTGCGGAAGCGCTTGGATTGGCGGAGAGGTGGTGAATCCTAAAAAGGATTATGTCATTATTTGGCAGAGTCGAAAGACCATCGATACCGCTGCTCTCGACGAAAACAACTTCTTTATTTATCAATTTGAACATTTGGAACCGGGCATGTACTCTTTTAGCCACAACGAGTACCAAACGCTCTACATTGAGCCAGGTGATAGTATTATGCTTCGTGTTAATACCATGGAGTTTGATGAATCCTTATCATATAGTGGAATGGGTGCATCCAAAAACAATTTCATGATGGAGTTGTTTTTATTGAATGAAAAGGAAAATGAGTTAATGCCAGGATTGCAGTTATTGTCTCCGAGCGAGTTCGAATTTAAAATGGACTCCTTTGCTGCAGGTCGCCGTAGTTTATATAATGACTTCGTTTCCAAAAAAAATCCATCCGACGGATTTAAAGTAATAGCAAATGCCGCTATAGATTATGACATTTATACGAAGAAAGAACTTTATATTTCTACCAATCTTAGAAAGAAAGTCTACAATGAAAACGTAGAAATTCCTGAAGAATTTTATAGTTTCAGAAAAGATATAGACCTAGGAAACGAAAAACTGAAAAGCTATTATCCATATTTCCGTTATCTGAGGTTTTATATGGACAATTTGGCTTATGAAGCGTATAGCGATAAGGCGACGTTTGACCGAAATTCCTTCGTGCACAATTATCACAAAACGACCCTTTTTGATAGCCTGATTACCAATGAGTATTTGAAAAACAGCCTGATTCGCAATAGCGTTACACGTTATTTTCTACATGCAAAAAGTGAGGCGAACAGCAGAAAAATGTTAGCGAATTTTCTTAAACTGAACACCAACGAGCAAGATCGAGCAGAAGTGTCCAAATTTGCCTTGGCGACCATGAAACTAATGCCAGGACACACTATTCCAAATGTGATGTTACTTACATCGGACAATACGGTGAAAGACTTGCACAGTACTCTTAACAAGCCAACGGTGTTGTATTTTTGGTCCAATCAGTCCATTAGTCATTATAAGAATATTCATACACGGGCAAGCGATCTAAAAAACAAATATCCAGAGTATGGTTTTGTAGGTATAAATATAGACACCCACTTCAAAAAATGGCTGAAAGCGATTCAAAATTCAGGATATAATGAACTGACTGAATACCAATTTGAAAACTTCAAGGATGCTGAACAAAAGCTCATTATCGATACGGTAAACAAGGCGATGATTGTAGATGCAGATGGTGTTATTCTGAATGGAAACACGAATATATTTGAGGTCAACATCGAATCCGAGCTCTTAGGTTTTCTGAACCAGTAGCTTTAAAAATAGAGTACTGAATAGGCACCATACTATTCAGCATAAAAAAACCCAAAGACCTGATAATCGGTCTTTGGGTTTTATATTTGTAGGGAGTCTTAACTAGTTTCCTTTCTGGTAATCTGCCAAGAATTTTGCCAATCCAATATCTGTCAATGGATGCTTTAACAATCCTTCAATAGATGAAAGTGGTCCAGTCATTACGTCTGCACCAATCTTAGCACAGTCAATTATATGCATACTGTGACGCACCGACGCAGCAAGAATTTCAGTTTCAAAACCATAGTTATCATAGATAAGACGGATTTCAGCAATTAGATTCAATCCATCCGTTGAAATATCATCCAAACGACCAATAAATGGAGACACATAGCTCGCGCCAGCTTTAGCAGCTAACAATGCTTGTCCTGCAGAAAACACAAGGGTTACGTTCGTTCTAATCCCTTTATCACTGAAATATTTAGCAGCCTTTATACCGTCCTTGATCATTGGTAATTTCACAACAATCTGTTCGTGTAACTCGGCCAATTCTTCACCTTCTTTCACCATTCCGTCAAAGTCGGTCGCAATCACTTCCGCAGAAACATCACCATCTACAATATTGCAAATGTCTACGTAATGTTTGAGGATATTATTTCGTCCAGTAATGCCTTCTTTGGCCATAAGGGAAGGGTTGGTAGTCACCCCGTCAAGTACTCCCAAATCTTGGGCTTCTTTTATTTGATCAAGGTTTGCAGTATCGATGAAGAATTTCATAGGTAGTTATTTAAATTTTAAGTTGGCACAAAAGTACGCAACTCTATAGGTTGCTGAAATGAATGCGACGAAAAATTATAAAAGAAAAGTGTTAATAAAGTTGAGTAGAAAAAATCACTTCAACTTATAGTGCCTCATGAGCATCCATTCGTATACTTTATCGGGAAGAATCCTTTTGAGTACAATGGAAAATTTTTGAATACGCGCTCCTACTTTGTAGTGAATTTTAGGGCGTTTTGTGTTGATAATTTTATGCACCGCCTCGGCCATTTGACTTGGATCATTACCAGCACTCACGTGTTCATTCATCATACGAAGGGTATCTCCATAAGCCTGTTCGTACGGTGAATTTTCAATAATAGGTGCATGGTACCTTCCATCTGCAATGTTGGTGGCAAAATCGCCTGGAGCCACATTGGTAATATCAATACCAAACTGTTTGGTTTCCATGCGATAGGCCTCAGTAATCAGCTCTAAAGCACCTTTGGTCGTACTATAGATACCTCGATATGGCAATCCCATATAACCTGCAATGGACGTAATGTTAATAATGAGTCCACTTTTTTGAGAACGCATATGTGGTAAAACCAATTTTATCAATTCCAACGGACCATAAAAGTTAATTTCGAAAGCCCTTCTAATTTCTTCGGTGGGCGTTTCCTCAACGGGTCCTGTAATTCCAACACCCGCATTATTGACTAGAACATCTATTTTCCCTGCTTGATTAATTACTTCGGAAACGGCCTCGCTCATGGTGGAGGTATCGGTCACATCCAATTTCAACAAGGTAAATGGAACCGTATCCAAATATTTGGACGGATTACGACTAGTCCCGAAGACAACATAGTCGCGAGCATGTAAATACTCGCCTATTGCTTTTCCAATTCCGGAGGAACCTCCAGTAATCAATACAACTTTTGGCATAGTTAACTAGTGAACGACAAAGATGGGGGTATGCCATTAGATATCCAAATTTCTAGAGTGATGTTACCAACAGAAAATGGACGACTCATTATTGGATACTTCTATGGCAAATTATGACCGTCTAGCAATTTTCAATACAATATTGTATGCAATTTATCGACTACCCCTCCAAACATTTTTTTATTCTTAAACTTGAGATTATTCAATTTTTATTTTAACTTTGAAATACAAAGTTCTTTGTTAAATTAAATATTATGAATATTTCTTTAAAACTTGACCAACTCCATTTTCGCGCTAGAAAAAATCGATGGCTACGCTATTTTACCATTTTCTGTCGCGTTACTCTTGCTGCTGGGTTTATACCATCAGGAATGCAAAAAGTACTTGGGGAACGCTTTACGGCATTAGCCATAAATCATCCAATGGGTAATTTTTTAGAGGCATTTCACCACACCGGTTATTACTACCCATTTGTCGGTTTTATGCAGGTGTTAGCCGCGATTCTTTTGCTTATACCTCGAACAGTTACACTTGGAGCCTTTATATATCTACCCATAATACTGAATATCTGCATATTATCACTTGCTGTGAGGTTTGATGGCTCACAAGTGACGTCTCCATTAATGTTATGTGCTGTTTTGTATCTCCTATGTTGGGACTATCACAAATTCAAAAATATTTTTCCATTCAATCATTCTGTTGCGAAATCAAAATTACCTAAGAAAAATGAACAAAGTAATAAGTTTCCATTCACATTCTTTACTGGAGTGCTTGCTGTAATATTAATCGTGCTGTCCCATGCACGTGTACTTTATAAAATAATGCCAAGAAATACAATTGGTGATTGCAGAACACAGTGTGATGGAGACAATGACCCTGGTTGTGTCAATTTTTGTGACTGCATTCATAAAGAAGGTAAATCACTTGAGAAATGTTTGAATGAATACAATAATAGTTTACGAGAAGAATTAATCCACTATGAGAATTCAATGAAGTAACTAACGACTTTAATAACAGGATAAAGTAAAGGATACCGTTGGAAAACAGAAGAGAAACCCTTGACTTTAGGGCACAAAAAATGGCAAGCTATCGAAGTCGGTCACTGAGCTTGCCTGTCCGGAGCCTGTCGAAGGGTCGAAGTGCATACTGCTACGACCTCAACTTGCTCATAGAAAGACGGAGCAATTTTCAATATAATGCTAGGAAATGAAAGAGAAACCCTTGACTTTCGGGTACAAAAAATGGCAAGCTACCTACATCACACTGCTACGACCGTCTACCCTTGCTCATAGAAAGACGGAGCAATTTTCAATATAATGCTGGGAAATGAAAGAGAAACCCTTGACTTTAGGGTACAAAAAATGGCAAGCTACCTACATCACACTGCTACGACCACAACTTGCTCGTAGAAAGACGGAGCAATTTTCAATATAATGCTGGGAAATGGAAGAGAAACCCTTGACTTTCGGGTACAAAAAATGGCAAGCTACCGAAGTCGGTCACTGAGCTTGCCTGTCCTGAGCCTGTCGAAGGGTCGAAGTGCATACTGCTACGACCTCAACTTGCTCATAGAAAGACGGAGCAATTTTCAATATAATGCTGGGGAATGAAAGAGAAACCCTTGACTTTAGGGCACAAAAAATGGCAAGCTACCTACATCACACTGCTACGACCACAACTTGCTCGTAGAAAGACGGAGCAATTTTCAATATAATGCTGGGAAATGGAAGAGAAACCCTTGACTTTCGGGTACAAAAAATG